>QFCE01002883.1_pt1 | contig 218214 bp, 197 predicted proteins | sample 5346091 | NCBI WGS metagenome assembly QFCE01 (sample SAMN09062252, study PRJNA434731) | Human gut metagenome, whole genome shotgun sequencing project. | isolation source: stool timepoint A chromium assembly | host: Homo sapiens | collected 2015
GGAAACCATTCAAAGAGTGTAAAGGCAAAAGAAGGCTTGACTGCGAGGTCGACGGACCGAGCAGGTACGAAAGTAGGACTTAGTGATCCGGTGGTAATACGTGGGAATGCCATCGCTCAACGGATAAAAGCTACCCTGGGGATAACAGGCTGATCTCCCCCAAGAGTTCACATCGACGGGGAGGTTTGGCACCTCGATGTCGGCTCATCGCATCCTGGGGCTGAAGTAGGTCCCAAGGGTTGGGCTGTTCGCCCATTAAAGCGGTACGCGAGCTGGGTTCAGAACGTCGTGAGACAGTTCGGTCCCTATCCGTTGTGGGCGTAGGAAATTTGAGAGGAGCTGTCCTTAGTACGAGAGGACCGGGATGGACGAACCGCTGGTGTATCTGTTGCATACCAAATGCACGGCAGAGTAGCTAAGTTCGGAACGGATAAACGCTGAAGGCATCTAAGCGTGAAGCCGCCCTCAAGACGAGATTTCCCATTCGAAAGAAGTAAGACCCCTTGAAGACTACGAGGTAGATAGGTCAGAGGTGTAAGTGCGGTAACGTATTGAGCTTACTGATACTAATAGGTCGAGGGCTTGACCGAAAGGAAGAGATGTGTTAATATAGAAAGGCTTAAAGAAGTTCATGTTTAGTTTTGAAGGTGTTAAAAAGCACTGGAGGATTTCCGGTGGCGATGCGCTTGTGGGAAACACCCGTACCCATGCCGAACACGACGGTTAAGACGCAAGCGGCTGATGATACTTGGCTGGAGACGGCCCGGGAAAGTAAGTGGCTGCCGGAATTAAATAAATAATCCTCGATAGCTCAGCGGTAGAGCATCCGGCTGTTAACCGGAGGGTCGTTGGTTCGAATCCTACTCGGGGAGCTTTTAGGGGTATAGTTCAGTCGGTAGAACGTTGGTCTCCAAAACCAAATGTCGAGGGTTCGAGTCCTTCTGCCCCTGTATTACAATTTAATATGGCTCAGTAGCTCAGTTGGTTAGAGCGCCGGCCTGTCACGCCGGAGGTCGAGGGTTCGAGCCCCTTCTGAGTCGCCATTTGGGAGTTTAGCTCAGCTGGGAGAGCATCTGCCTTACAAGCAGAGGGTCACAGGTTCGAGCCCTGTAACTCCCATTTTTTTGCCCGTTAAATAACGGGCTTTTTTATTAGTAGTATAAAAAGTTACTTTAGGAGTTGCATGGGAGACCGACTGGAAGGTGGGATCTGCGCAAGTCTGTGATTATAATTTGCTATTAATCCAAATATATATCAGAGAAAGGCATTAACCTTAAAAGTTAGTGTCTTGCTTTTCGTAAATCTAATTTCTGCCTGAATTCGATAAAAATATTTTGCTCGTGACAGATATTATTACAACCAATTGAAATATTAACGTTTTCGTGATATAAAAAATAATAATATTAAGAAGTATTACTGTTGCTGTAAGTTTTAAAAAATTATTTAACTTGTTGAACGACAATGGTATTACAAATGCTGAATTAATGGAATTGGCATACTTTAGTGCAAACATTATTATCAGAATCAAGCGTAATAATTATAATTCGCTTAATACAATTGAGAAAATTTGTAGGACTCTTGATTGTGGAGCTGATGATATTATAGGATTTACGGTAAGGGACGAAAAAGTAACATTGTGGTAACCTCTGTGTATACTATATTCTATGGATGACAAACCAAAAAACAAGGAGAAATACATGAAACCCATTTTAATCGAAAGTGGATTTGAAGCGTGGGCAGCAGCTATAAGATTTTGTGACAAAATTAAGGATGGGAAAGCAACACTTCAAAATCAAAAAAACTTTGTTGCATCTCTTCATAATGCCGTTGAACTCATTATGAAACAAATGATGTTGAATAACAACGATCACAGAGTTGCAGAAGTAAGAAAACCAAAAACTGAAATTGATGCGAATCTGTTGCTTGATTATTTTAAAGCAACAGATTTAAATAACTTTTTTGATTTATTGACGAATGACGAGCTTTCTAAATTTAATACTATCCAGTTTTATGAGCTGATTTCATTACATAAGAAACTGTTTGGTCAAAGTCTTGAGCAAGATGAATCGTTAGAAACAGAACTAAAGTTACTACAACAACTGAGAAATAACGAAACCTATTTTATGATCCGTAAGGATAGCTTCTTATCAGAAGAAGACTTCTGTGTGCTTCATAATTTTATGATTCGTTTCTATAAAATTATGGAGACATGGTGCCCGAATGACAAAGATAATATTGAACTGTACATACTGCCATACTGGGGAGAGCCCACTGGGGCCGATAGTATCTATGGATTTAATCGTGAGCCGTTAGAAAAATTCTCTTATGAAAGTGCTGTGAGAAATTCGAGTTGGGCAAAAAAAATAGCAGCATTGCTTAATGATGGTTATTTATATGACACTCTAGAATTTTCGCCGTATACTATTGCAAAAGATTTGATAGAAGAACATACTGAGCTTTCATCAAAATTTGATGAGATATGGGCAATGGTATATATGATGCAATGGTTAAAAATGATTGTTGTGGATGAAATACTGGACGATGAACAAGGACAAGTTTACTTTGTCATGAATGTTCGGATTTAATTAGTGTCTTGAGTAAAAGGATTGCATTTTTACAACATTAGCATTTATAACATTAACATGAAGTTACCAATTCTTGTATAATAATGTGATAGATAGTCTACCACACACATAAAAATTTAATATTGCAACGTTCAAATATATTTTATGATAGTTGATTCATCCGATACGGCATCGCTATGTCGGAATACTCCAAACCAATTCATTCCATGACATTATAAACGGAAAGGTGGCATGACCTAAATCATGCCACCTACCGAAAAATAATATTACACTGTTTTATTGAGCTACACATTCAATAGGCTCTTTAATAAATTTACTGTTCTGATTTTTCTCTAACGGTTTCTGCCCAAAGTTTTTCTGCAACAGGTTTCCAATCCTTAGCATACTGAACGCATTTACCGCAAAGGTGTTCGCAACTTTCAGGAGACTGAAGATCTGTTGAAACAGCTCCTGTTTCATGTACTATCTGCTGGAGTTTTTCGGGATTCTCAAGCATAGGACACGGCATAAGATGATTTTCATTAAACGGCTGCTGTTGTCTGTATGCCTTAAAAATAGGCTGCTGTAAACATTCTATAAGCGATTTGTCATGTATATTAGCGCTTGAATAGTGAATGAATACACATGGCTCTACGTCTCCTATAGGATTAATATGACAATAACATCTTCCACCTGCTACACAGCCATGTACAAATTCGCCGTCATTCTGGAAGTCTATTGCAAAAAGTTCTTTTCCGCCTTCCCATCCTCTTATTTCTCTTACTCTGTGATACATATATTCACGCTGTTCCGGTGTAAGCAAGAGATCTGTGGAAGCCTCATTGCCGACAGGCATATAATGGAAATACCAAGTATATTTTACACCTTTTTCGATAAGAAGGTCTATAAAGTCGTCGGAAGTAACAGTCTTATAGTTTTTGCTTGTATAACAGATTGATGTTCCGAAAAGAAGTTTATGTTTTTTAAGCAAATCCATAGCATGCATTGCTTTTTCAAAATGACCTGCCCCACGACGTCCGTCATTCTCTTCAGCATATCCTTCAATACTGATAGACGGCATAAAGTTACCTACACGAAGCATTTCCTTACAGAAATCCTCATCTATAAGAGTACCGTTTGTAAATGCGCTGAACATACAGTCATTATGCTTTTCACAAAGTTTTATAATATCGTTTTTACGAACCATTGGTTCTCCGCCTGTAAGCAGATAAGCATGGATTCCGAGTTCTTTTCCCTGTGTAACGATGCTGTCCATATCTTCGTATGTAAGATTATATTTATTTCCGTACTCGGCAGCCCAACAACCTATACAATGCATATTGCATGCGCTTGTAGGGTCCATAAGTATAACCCAAGGTATATTGCAGTCATATTTTTCGGACATTTCCTGTGTAATTCTGTATCCGTGGAAACCGGCTTCATATCCAAGAGTAAGGAATGCTTGTTTAAGTACAAAAGGATCCGTCTCTTCTACAAGTCTTCTTCCAAATTTTGCCCATTTACTGTTTTCATCGGAAAAAGCTGCCTTAAGTTTTTCATAAGCTTCAGGAGACCATGATTTTCCGATAAATTTTTCACCTATATTAATTATTTTCACCATATTTGTCGGGTCATTTCCGACGTGCTTTATGAGTGAATCAATTGCAACCTCAAATGCTTTTCTTTCGGCTGCATGTATAAGTTTATTTTCCATTACCGTTTCCTCCGTTCTGACACTTTGGTTGAACCAATTTGTTTTATGTTATTAATATAATACATTATAAAATTTGCGGCAATTTACAAATGATAAAAAATGTAGAAAAAAGGGACAGTTAATAAAATCTGTCCCTATAGATATCCTTATAAAATTATTATATAAAAAGATGAGGTGTGTTATTACATGTTTTACTAAAGAGCTTATTTAAGTTTGATTTTAAATTATGCCTTCTTCCGCAAGTTTATGTATTTTTTCTTTGTCAAGTCCCAAAATATTTTCGAAAATTTCTTCGTTATCCTGACCGAGCATAGGCGCAGGGCGAGATATTTCGGCTTTTGTGTCTAACAGTTTTATCGGATTTCCGTTCACTTTCATATCGCCGATTACGGGATGTTTAATAGGAACTATCATTTCCCTCGCTACCGCTATATGGGGATCTGTCGTAACGCGATTCAAGTCGTTGATAGGAGCCGCAGGAACGCCTGCGCCCAGTATCATATCCACACATTCGTCAACCGTGTGGTTTACCGTCCACTTTTCAACTTCGGGTTTAAGCTCTATATAATTTTCGCATCGTTTTACGTTAGTATCAAATCTTTCGTCCTTTAAAAGGTCTTCTCTGTTAAGTACTTTTGTGCAAAGCAATGAAAACAGTTTATCATTTGCACAGCCTATTACAAATCTTCCGTCTTTTGCCTTAAAAGCGTCATACGGATAAGCTGAGGCGTAACGATTGCCCATCAGTTCTGGCTGTTTTCCGGAGGCAAAAAATCTTTGTATGCCTGTTTCAAGACTTGATACAACGGAATCCACAAGGGAAACGTCAACCCTTTGGCCTCTTCCCGTAAGGGTTCTGGCGTGAAGAGCGGTAAGAATACCGATTGTCAGGTTCATTCCTCCTAATACATCCCCCATTGCATTTCCTACTCGCAGCGGCTGACCGCCTTCTTCTCCTGTTATACTCATAAGACCGCCCATTGCCTGCGCTATTATGTCATATCCCGGTCTCTGCGAATACGGTCCGTAACATCCGAAGCCTGAAACGGCGGCATAGATTATCCTGTCGTTTACTTCTTTTAATACATCATAACCGAGACCGAGTTTATCCATTACGCCGGGACGATAGTTTTCAACAACGACATCGGCTTTTTTTACCATATCCAAAAAAATCTTTTTGCCGTTTTCTTCCTTAAGATTAAGGGTTATTCCTTTTTTATTGCGGTTGACATTTGCGTAATACAAGCTTTCACCGTTTTTAAACGGTGCATAAGCTCTTGTGTCGTCTCCTTTACCGGGCATTTCTATTTTGATTACGTTTGCACCGAAGTCTGCTAACATCATCGTGCAGTAGGGGCCGGCAAGTACTCTGGTTAAATCAAGTACAATTATATCACTTAATGCGGTATGGCTCATTGTTCTTCTCTCCTTTATACACTTTATTTTTATATTCCGTAAACAGTATTTGCTATTAAATTGAATACCAGTCCTGAAACTATTACGATTACAAAAAGTCCTATTGCCGAATATATAAACAGATTAATAAATTCTTTGTTCTGTTTTGCCTTATTAAAATCTTTTGTATTTGTTCCGAGTGCCGCAAGTATAAGTGCACCTCCCGTTGATAACGGTGAAACTCCGGCAAGCGAACCGCCTACACCTACAGCTGCCATAAGAGCTACTGGGTTAACTCCTCCGACCTGAGCAGCTATACCGGCACTCATCGGCATCATAGTAGGATATACAACTCCGAGTGCGGAACTGACGAGGCTGAGTAATCCGGCTGAAACACCCATAAAAGGAACAGCTGTTTTTGTACTCATTACAGATGATATTGCGTCGCTCATAAGTTCGATTCCGCCGACTGTATTAACAACTTCAAGTAATGCTCCGACTCCGAGAATCATACAAATTGTGCTCCATGGAAGGGCTTTTATACAAGCTCCGTCATCTCCGATACCGATCAAAAGAAGTACTGCCGAAACCATGAATGCGGCAAGAGCGATATTTACATCAAAGGTGATTAAAAGAACCATCATGGCTACTATTCCCAAAAGGGATATTATTTGTTTTGAGTTGAATTTTTCTAGTTCTTTTACGGATAAAACATTTATCGGTTTTTTCAGTTTATATCCTTTAAATATCACAAAGATAACCAATGCAAACACTGCGGTTGTAATTGTTTGGCATATAAGAACTGTAGGCATTACATTTCCAAAGCCGGCACTTTCCGCCGCACTTTTTATAATAGCGGCTTCAGGTGTAATAGGTGTCATCCTTCCTGCCATTAATCCACATTCTCCTATCAAAGCAAGCATAACAGGGTTATAGCCGACTTCTACAGCTATAGATACTCCGAGAGCTGGTATAATAGCGAGAGCCGGTACTGCGCCGGGACCTACTCCCGCAACAACAAACCCGGCTATATAGATCGCGATAGGAATTATATAAGTATGGTTTCCTGCTAAAGCAACTATTTTGCGTGCCATTAAATCGAGAGCACCTGTAGAATTTATAATTGCAAACAACAGTGTTATTCCGACAAGTGTTGCGAGCATAGATGAACTGATTGCACCAATCAAAACCTTATCGTTCAAACCGAAAACACGCACAGCAATAACGCCGACTGCTAACGCCAGGACTCCGACATTTATCTTTTTTATGAATGCAATTATAATAACTCCGAGAAACATCAATAACGCAATAATGTCCATATACAGTTTCATCCCTTTCTATTATATAAATAATACGGAAGTTTACATTTTTGGTTAACTACAAGAAGTATTTGTCCCTATATTCATATGATGTCCGCTATATACGCCTTCCACAAAACTTTTTTGATATTTAGAAAGCGTCAGTAGTTTTTCGAAGTCAATTCCGGTTTTATATCCCATTCTTTCGAGCATATATACGAGATCCTCTGTAGCTGTATTTCCGGAGGCGCCCGGTGCGAACGGGCAGCCTCCCAGACCTCCCAGTGTAGACTGAACGGTTGTTATTCCGCACTCTATTGCGGCAAGCGTATTGACCATTCCCATATTTCTTGTGTCATGTATATGTATCTGGAATTCACATTCAGGCAGAGCGTCTTTCATTGCATAAACTGTTTTTCTAACTTGGTCGGGATCGGCAATTCCGATTGTATCAGCGAGATTTATCGAACGTATTCCGTAATCCCAAAGCTTTTTGGCAAAATCGACGGCAACGGAAATTTTAGGTATGCCCTCAAACGGACAGCCGAAAACCGTAGCAAGACCGACACAAATATCCAAATCGGGATATGCGTCTATTAGTTTTTTTAGTTCAGCGAAAGACTCATCATGCGTACGATTAATGTTAGCCTTATTGTGGCTCTCGCTTAAAGAAATTACATAAGAAACATGTCTGATTCCTGAATTCCATGCATTCTCCGCACCCTTCAGATTAGGTATAAGGGCGTAAATTTTTGCCTCGGGGTATTTTTCAATACAATATTTAGCAATTTTTTTGGAGTCAGCCATTTGAGGAATAGCTTTCGGACTTACAAACGACGTTACCTCCAATTCTTTAATACCGGCATTAATAAGTCCGTCAATAATTTCCAGCTTTTGCTCTGTTGTAAGCATCTGCTTTAGATTTTGAAATCCGTCTCTTGGACCGACTTCTAAAATATTAACTTCTCTGTTCATTAAATCTCCTCCTGCTTATTTTATTAAATTTTAGCTTAACTATTAACTTATATTTAATTATATAATTAAGCAAACATAAGTCAAGTATATTTTTTATCTTTAGCAATTTATATATAATAGTTACTGATATTCCTATGAAAAACTAATAATATCAAGTCTTTGCGTCCATGAATGTTTATATGAATATTGCATGCTTAATTTTAAGCAATATTAATTGGATATGTGTATATTTATTGACAATCAAATTTTAATCCAGTATTCTAGTAATTAGTTGAAAAGGAAGTGAGAAAATGGTTACCATTAACGATATAGCGAAATACTGCAATGTTTCCGGAGCGACAGTATCGTATGTTTTAAGCGGAAAAGGAGCTGAACACAGAATTTCTTTAAGCACTCAAAATCAAATACTCAATGCAGCTGAAGAACTCGGATATACTCGTAAACAGATAAATTCATCAAATAATCTTAAAATTGCGGTTTATTTCATGTATAAAGAATTGGAAATGACAATTCCTCCTCTGATTTACGGCATAAGCAACGTAATATCATCGGAAGTTTTGCCAATCGACCTTATAATAAGACCATACGACTTGGGGCAATTGAGCGATTATAAATATTTATGGAAAAACGGAGGATGTAATGCCGCTATAATCGTAGCTGCCGGAATCAAGGACTTGCAATTTTTGGAATCTAATAAGCCGTCTGTTCCCGTAGTATTGCTGAACAGAGATCTTCCGGGTTATTCGTCCGTATCAATCGACCATGAAGAGGCGGGCAGACTTACTGCCGAACATGCTATTTCAGTCGGAGGAAGCGACATAGCTGTAGTTTTAAATCCGTCTACTCTTTACGGATTTAACTTACGTTCATCGACTATTTTTAAAATCTGTGAAGAAAGAGGGATTAACATAAAAGATAATCTCTTTTACGGTAACAATCAAATCGATACAGGGTATGAAATAGGTTGGGAAATGGTAAGAAAAAATAAGCTTCATAAAGTTATAATTTGTATGTATGATATGGTGGCAATGGGTATTATAAGTGCTTTGAACGAAGCCGGAATATCCGTAGGAAAAGACGTACATGTTATAGCCACAAGTTCCGGAGTTTCATCTCTCGCCGCTCGCTATACGCCGCCTATAACGGTAGTCGATCTAAAAATGAAAGACATATCGGAGCGATGTCTGAAACTTGCCATAGCGCTTGCCCAGCAGACAATAACGGAACCTCAAAAAATTATCGTGCAACCGTCTATTATTTATCGTCAATCATCGCCTATGGTTTTGCCTTCTGATTTGTAACGATTAATTTGATGTAAGTAATATTTGCAAGTATTTCTATGTAAATTTTCAAAATAAGAATTAATATGTTAATAGAAAGGAGGCAAAATGTTTTTGTCAAAAACATTTTGCCTCTTTTAATTGAAACATATAGGAAGTATAATATTATAAAAGGTCGAAAAAAGACGTAAACGGTTTTAAGATTTATTTTAAATTTAAATAGGGGGAAGGGCTATGAAAAAGGTATTTAAAACATTAGCGGCTGCATTTTTGCCGACTATACTGACAGTAACAGCATTCAATGCGCATGTTTTGGCTAATACTGATGATATTTCGGGACATTGGGCAGAGACCCAAATTAAAGAATGGGCAAATATTGGCTATATAAACGGATATCCAGACGGAACCTTTCTACCTGATAATTCGATTACAAGAGCGGAATTTTTGACTCTTGTAAATAAGATTTTTAAATTTGAAAATAAAACAAATATAAATTTTATCGATGTAAGACCCGATTACTGGGCTTATAGTGAAATTCAAAAAGGCATTAGCGCAGGATATGTTTCGGGTGATAAAAACGGGACTTTCAGACCGGATGATTTTATTACGAGACAAGAAGCCGCCGTAATAATAAATAAACTTTTAGACAATACGGAAATTACAGAAAATAAACCGAATTTTAAGGATGCTTACGATATAGACGAATGGGCAAAGAATAGCGTGGATATTGTTTATGAACATGGAATATTGTCGGGATTTCCGAATGGCACATACAGACCGAAAAAATATATGACTAGAGCCGAAGCTGTATCTGCCCTTAAAAGACTAACAGAGTTAAAAGGGACGGACGATATCGGCAAAAATGAATATATACTTCGTGAAGAACAGATGAAAGACAAAATAATAGATGGTGATTTGATAATAACAGATGATATGGATACGGTTAATCTGGAAGGTGTAACAGTAAAAGGAAATGTTTACGTAAAAGGCGGAAATGTTATACATGCGGAAAACTGTAATATAAATAAGCTGATTACGGATGGAGAGGATTTTACTTTTGAGGCAGATGAAAATACTACTGTTGACAAAACAGAACTTAATTCATGCGGTAAAATATCGGGAGAAGGTTTTGATGAAGTAATTATTGACGATGTATGTAATGATGAAATAATAATAGACGGCGATATTAAAAATGTCGTTCATAATGCAAAAACTGATATATTCATCGGAAAGAACGCGGATATAGAAAATTTTAAAGTTACTGAAAATGCTGAAAACTCCCATATTAAATTTGAGAAAGGTTCTAAAGTTAAAAATGCGGAAATTTACGGTAGAATTAAAATAGTCGGAGAAGGCGAAATCGGCACAATGGAAGTATATACTTCGGGAGTGGAAAGCAGTATACGCCCCGACGATGTAACGACGGCAGAAGGTGCGGAAGATCCGCATTATACAGAACTGAGACCGATATTAAAGGGAGAGGATTCCAATAAGGAAAATTTAACGATAGATAAAGACTTCGACGGCAAAGGAAAAAATTATAAAAATGTAACGATAACCGACAATGCGGCTGTAAGCGATATAAATGCTTCGGGAGACGTTATAATTGAAAACTGCGATGTCGTTCTGAAGGGTGTATCTGTTGAGGGAGATGTAGTTGTTTGCGGTAACGGAAGTGTTGAACTTGAAGACTGTCTGGTGAAAAAAGATATAGTAACCGTTAAAGATGATGACTTTAAAAAGATTGTTTTTGATAAGAAAACAAAATTGTATGGAAAATTGATAATAGAGGGAAACACGGAGATTTCATCGGAGTGCGATGTAACGATTGATGAGGTTGATATAAACTCCGACGCTGTTATAAATGTAAATGTTGACAAAATGAATGTTTTATCCGACAGCCTTATTGAGCTGTATGACGGAAAAACTATAGATTATGTTGATATTTTTGATGGAGTCGGGGCTGTAGAATTTAATATGAACGGTTTTTCGTCATTTATAGAAGATATAGCAAGTGAAAAGACAAAAATAAAATTCAGCGGCATGGGACAAGTCGGAACTGTTAAGACCGATAATGCCGATAATATTACAACTGACAGTGGTATAACTATCGATAATATAATTTCCGATTTTATACCTGTAAGTAATGTAATACTAGCGCCGTCCGAGGGAAAGACGGGAGAAGTACTGGAACTAAACATAAACGTAGAACCTAAAAATGCTTCAAATAAGAATGCGATATACAAAATTGTAGATGATGGAGGAACTGACGCAAAGATAAACGGCAATAAACTTGTTGCGGATAAATCGGGAGTAATAAAAATAAAAGTTGAAATAGAAGACGGAATAGGTGTCGGGATACCGTATATAAAAGATTGTATTGTTGAGATAAAAGACAATATAATACCGGTTTCCGATATTATTATGGAAAATGAGGATTGGGTATATGCAGGCGAGGAACTGGAGTTGAAGGCACATGTTGAACCGGAGGACGCTACTTATAATGAAATAGAGTGGTCAGTGTTAGAGGGGTATGCGTACATTGAGGGAAATATATTTATGCACGATTTTACCGACACCGAGACAGTTGTACGTATATTGGCCGAAGTTGAGAACGGCGCGGCAGACGGAGGGACATTCAGTCGTGAATTTGAAATAACGGTTATTCCGCCTAAATATGGTTTTAGATAAACGATATAAGTATTACGGTAATGTCGGGAAACGCTTTGAAAAGTTGTTCCCGACTTATTTTATTATAAAGCAATGAAGCGGTATAAATATTTTTATTAACGGAGATTTATACTGCCACTGTTAATTATATTATTAATAAAAAATAGTTTTGATGCAATTTTAACAACAAAAAGCATGAAAAATATGATATAATAAAAATAACGAATTTCAATGAATTTTGTCTGGATAATATTGAATTAAATAGAAGTCTTATATTTGATATACAGTGTCAATTTTGAGACACAAGCTTTTGGCTGACTATACGGAGAGCAGTACGGACTTTTTTACGGCTTTATGCCGCAGGAATGCCAGTCGACAATTTGAGACTTATATAAATAAAGGGTCAAAAAAAGAATTGTTGTATTTAGTGCTTGAGCGTATAATAGTTATAGATATTGGTATTATTGTTAAAAAAACTACAGAATAATGTCTGTTGATTGTTTAAAAAATGTCAAAAATGACAAATTATATGTTTATTCGATTTTCATATATATTTTTGGCACGGTATTTGCTATAATAACCTTGATGTGCAAAAAGTTAAAATGCCGTCATTAAAAACGGTATATAAAATTCCATTAATATCCATAAGGATATTAACTACTTCCTCAATATTCGGAAGGCATTTCCTCCCGGAGTGCGACACGGGAGGAAATATCTTTCGTAAATTGGCGGAGAAGTCAGAACATGTAAATAATTATTAAATAATTTAAATAGGAGGATTTTATAATGGTTGGATTCAGTTTAACGAAAGAACAATTACTTCAGCAGCAGTTATACAGAGAGTTCGCTGAAAAAGAAGTAAAACCTAAAGCAGCGGATATGGATGAGGCTGAAGAGTATGATGTAAGCATTATGGACAAGATGGCTAAATACGGCTTACTCGGAATTCCTTTTTCAAAAGAGGATGGCGGTTCAGGCGCAAGCGTACTTTCATATGCTCTTTGCGTAGAGGAACTTGCAAAGGTTGACGCCAGCACAGCTACAGCTTGCTCAGTACATACATCACTTTGTACAACTCTTATCGGAACATTCGGTACTCCCGAACAGAAGGAAAAATATTTCAGACCCCTCGCAGGCGGTAAGAAATACGGATGCTTCGGTCTTACAGAGCCTAACGCAGGTTCAGACGCGGCAGGACAGCAGTCAACAGCTGTAAAAGAAGGAGATCACTACGTTCTTAACGGTTCAAAGATCTTCATCACAAACTCAGGTTTCTCGGATATATTCGTAGTATTTGCCATGACAGATAAATCAAAGGGAACAAAGGGTATCACGGCTTTCATTCTTGAAAAGGGCATGCCCGGATTTACAGTCGGAAAAGATATTCCTCGTATGGGCATCAGAGCTGCTTCAAACTGCGAGCTTGCTTTCGATAACGTAATCGTTCCCGAAGAAAACCGTATCGGAAGAGAAGGCGAAGGCTTCAAAATAGCTATGGCTACTCTTGACGGAGGACGTATCGGCGTTGCCGCTATCGCTCTTGGTATCGCTCAGGGCGCTATCAACGAAACAATCAAATACGTAGGCGAAAGAAAACAGTTCGGAAAGACAATCGGCTCATTCCAGAACACAAAATTCAAACTTGCAGAGCTTCAGGCAAAGGTTGACGCAGCAAGACTTCTTGTATGGAGAGCAGCATGCGCTAAAGACAACCATGAGCCTATTTCAACATACGCAGCTATGGCTAAACTTGTTTGCTCAGATGTTGCCAACGAAACAACAAGAACATGTGTACAGTTATTCGGCGGATATGGTTACTCAAGAGAGTACCCTGTAGAAAGAATGATGAGAGACGCTAAGATCACAGAGATCTATGAAGGTACATCAGAAGTTCAGAAGATGGTTATTTCAGGCGCAATGAAGGTTAAATAATAGCGGAGGGAGAAATAGATAATGAAAATCGTTGTATGTATAAAACAGGTTCCGGATACATCGGAAGTTAAACTTGATCCTAAAACAAATACACTTATCAGAGACGGCGTTCCCAGTATCATCAACCCTGATGACAAGTCAGGTATCGAAGCTGCTTTAAGAATTAAAGAGCAGGTTGGCGGTACAGTTACAGTAGTATGTATGGGACCCCCTCAGGCAGACGTTGCTATAAGAGAAGCGCTTGCTATGGGTTGTGATGACGGTGTTCTTATTTCCGGCAGAGAATTCGGCGGATCAGATACACTTGCTACATCAACAATCATCGCAGCAGGTCTTAAGACACTTGATTACGATCTTATTATCACAGGTCGTCAGGCTATCGACGGAGACACAGCTCAGGTTGGTCCCCAGATCGCAGAGCACCTTGGACTTCCTCAGGTATCTTATGCTGAAGATATCCAGGTTGAAAGCGAAAACAGCATCATCGTTAAGAGACAGTATGAGGATAGATACCAGAAGGTTAGAATTAAAACTCCTTGCGTAATCACAGCTCTTACAGAACTTGCTGAGCCCAGATATATGTCAGTAAGCGGAACAGTTGACGCTTACGCAAAAGAAATCAAAGTTCTTGGTTTTGAAGAACTTAAAGATAAACTTAACCCTGAACACATCGGTCTTAAAGGTTCACCCACAAACGTTGTTCAGTCATTCACAAAACAGGCTAAAGGCGCAGGAACAGTTCTTAAAGACGCTTCTGCTGATGAAGCTGTTAAGGCTATCATCGCTAAACTTGAAGAGAAATATATTATTTGATGAGGGGTGAAACTGAAATGAGTAAAGATGTATATGTAATTGCAGAACAGAGAGACGGAAAAATTCAGAAAGTAGGACTTGAGCTTATCGGTGAGGCTACAAAACTTGCTAAGGATTTAGGCGAGCAGGTAGTTGCAGTTCTTCTTGGCTCAAACATTACAGATAAAGCACAGGAACTTATCCAGCACGGCGCTGATAAAGTAGTAGTTGTTGACGATCCTATGCTCGAAAAATACGCTACAGAGCCTTATGCAAAGGCTATCACAGCTGTTATCAAGGCTTGCGAGCCTGAAATCGTACTTTACGGCGCAACATCAATCGGTAGAGACCTTGCTCCCCGTGTATCAGCCAGAGTACATACAGGTCTTACAGCTGACTGTACAAAACTTGCTATTAACGAAGAGACAAAACTTCTTCACATGACACGTCCTGCATTCGGCGGTAACATCATGGCTACTATCGTATGTAAGAACCACAGACCTCAGATGGCTACAGTTCGTCCCGGCGTTATGGCTGCTCTTGCAAAAGACGCAACAAGAACAGGCGAAGTTGTTAACTTCAAAGTTGACTTCGTTCCCGCTGATATGAACGTAGAAATCCTCGAGGAAGTTAAAGAAACAAAGAAGACAGTTGATATTACAGAAGCTAAGGTACTCGTATCAGGCGGACGTGGTATCGGTTCTGCTGACTTCGTTCCTGTACTTCAGGAAGCTGCTGACGTACTCGGCGGTGTTGTTACAGGTTCAAGACCTGTTATCGAAGCAGGCTGGCTTGATAAAGATCGTCAGGTTGGTCAGACAGGTAAGACAGTTAGACCTGACCTCTACCTTGCATGCGGTATCTCAGGCGCTATCCAGCACGTTGCAGGTATGGAAAGCTCAGAAGTTGTTATCTCAATCAACAAAGATGACAACGCAGCTATCTTCAGCGTATCAGACCTCGGTGTTGTAGGAGACGTTAAAGTTATCCTTCCTAAGCTCGTTGAGGCGCTTAAGAAAGTTAAAGAAGAAAAAATGAACTAATAATTCATTATAAAACCAACCTATTTAAAAGCGGTATTCATACGAGTACCGCTTTTTTATGTATTATGATAACTATTCCGAAAAAACGATAATGTATTTAAAAATGCAGCAATGTATATACCCGTTCATTTCGGAAATTCCGAGTTTTTTTGTAGGATATGAAGCAAAAGCAAGCGTTTGATATATACTTTACTTGATGATTTTGTTATAATAAAGTATCATATAACTTTGAGGTGTTATTTATGAGAGGAAAGTTTATTACTGTGGAAGGTACGGACGGCTCCGGAAAAAGTACGCAGATTGATATGCTTATGAGTTATCTGAATGAGAAAAACGCAGATGTAATTTTTACAAGAGAACCCGGCGGAACAGATATAAGCGAAAAGATAAGGGAAATAATACTTGATATAAATAACCGCAGTATGACGGGAATGACAGAGGCGCTTTTATATGCGGCGGCAAGAAGCCAGCATGTGCAGGAAAAAATAATCCCTGCCGTAAACAGCGGTAAAATTGTGATTTGCGACAGATTTATAGATTCGAGTATCGCATATCAAGGAGAAGCAAGAGGTCTTGGAATCGATAATATATTGGCAATAAATAATTTTGCATTAAACGGCATAATGCCCGATATGACGTTTTTTTTTGACCTCCCTCCCGAAAAGGGAATATTGAGGAAGAAAAACGAGCGTCTGTTGGACAGACTTGAAGCCGAAAAAATCGACTTTCATAAAAAGGTATATGAAGGATATAAAAAACTTTGCCGTAAATATCCCGAAAGGATAAAAGTGATAGACGCCGATGACAGCATGGAAAATATCCACAATAAAGTTGTCGAGGCTGTCGATATACTTCTTAAAGGAAAATATTATGTATAGTTTTAAAGAAATAGAAGGTAATGAGCATATAATAAAAAGCATTCGGAGAGCCGTAAAAAATAAAATGGTTTCACATGCTTATATAATCAGCGGAGCGGAGGGAAGCGGAAAAAAACTTATAGCTTCCGTATTTGCAAAAACGCTGCTCTGCGATGAAAGGGCGGACGAGCCTTGCTGTAAATGCGTTTCGTGCCGAACCTTTGACGGCGGAAATAATCCGGATATGATATATGTATATCCTAAAAAAACAAAGGCGTTGTCGGTTGATGACGTCAGAGAACAAATTACTTCGGATGTCAATATAAAACCGTACAATCATGACTATAAAATATATATGATACCAAAGGCCGATACACTGACCGTACAGGCACAGAACGCTCTGCTGAAAACATTGGAGGAACCGCCGGAATATGCGGTATTTATTCTGTTAGCGGAAAATACGGCGGCTTTTTTGCCGACTGTTTTGTCCAGATGCGTATTGTTTGACATAAAGCCGCTTCCCAATGATACCGTTAAAAATTATCTTGTTGCCAAGGGCAAGGCCGATGATAAAAGCTCATCCGTCTATGCAGAGTATTCGCAGGGAAGTATAGGAAAAGCAATTATGTTTGCCGAATCCGAAGAATTTGCGGAGATGAGAAGCAGTGTTTCTTCTGTGCTGAAGGACATGGGCAGACTGTCATACTTTGAATTGACAGAGGCTGCAAAGAAATTGGAAGCATTTAAGGATTTAACCGATATAACGGATATGATATATATGTGGTACAGAGACGTATTGGCATATAAAATAACGGGAAAAGAAGAACGTATAATAGAGAAAGACCTTATTTCGGCTGTAAAAGCGGAAGCAGGGAGAGTATCTTATGAAGGATTATACAGGATTCCTAAATTAATAATGGAAAGCAAAAAACAGATTAAGCAGAATGTAAACTTTGTATTCGCTTTGGAAATGCTGTTTATTAATATAAAAGGAGAGTTATCTGAATGATAGAGGTAATAGGCGTTAGATTTAAAAAAGCCGGAAAGCTTTATTATTTTGACCCAAACGGACTTCAGCTAAAGGAGGGCGAACATGCTATAGTTGAAACCGTAAGAGGTGTGGAATACGGCACGGTAATAAAAGGAAATACGATGGTTGATGATAACGACGTTATACAGCCGCTTAAAAAAGTAATAAGGGTTGCTACACCGGAGGACGACGCGTGCGAAGAAGAAAACAGACAGAAAGAAAGGGAAGCCTTTGAAGTCTGCTTTGAAAAAATTGCAAAGCATGGTCTTGATATGAAACTGATAGACGTTGAAATAACATTTGACCATAATAAACTTATATTCTATTTTACATCAGACGAAAGAGTGGATTTCAGAGAGCTTGTCAAGGAGCTGGCGGCTGTATTCAGAACGAGGATAGAGCTGAGACAGATAGGCGTTCGTGATGAAGCGAAAATGCTTAACGGAATAGGTATATGCGGACGTGCTCTTTGCTGCGCTACTTTTTTGGGAGATTTCCAACCTGTAAGTATTAAAATGGCAAAAGAACAGAGTCTCTCATTAAATCCGACTAAAATATCGGGTATATGCGGCAGACTTATGTGCTGCCTCAAATATGAAGAGGACGTCTATGAAGAATTGAATAAGAAAATGCCTAATGTAGGCGATATTATAAGCACAGTAGACGGAACGGGAGAAATCCTTTCGACAAATGTGCTTATGCAGGTTGTAAAGGCTGCAGTCAGAAAGAAAGAAAACGATCCGCCTACGATTGATTTTTATTCTATTAACGAGATAAAGGTAATTAAGAGTAAAAGACAAAAGAGGCATGACGATACGGAAAAACTTGATACAAGCCTTGATGATTGAGGTAAAGGGATGTGTTCACGTGTATACTTGGAAAGATATGATATATGAGGTGCTTATAAATACTGAAAAGCCACTTTCTGTAAAAGAAATTTTAAAAATTGCTTATGAAAATAAATTAGATGAAAAACTACAATCTTGTGGGAAAACTCCAGATAACGAATTAGGAGCTATCTTATATGGAAGCACAAAGAATGATCCTAACAGTCCATATGATAGGGTTGGGAAAAGACCGGTGAAATTCTATTTAAAATCTCATGAAATGAATTTGAATAGCTTTAATAATATATAAATAGAAACAGTTATTTGAATTAATGGGAGCAATCGAGAAAGACATGGATGTTAAAATAAATGATTATGAGCGTGTAGATGATCTGCACCGAAACGGATATTTGATAATACAGGATCCAAAAAGATTTTGCTTCGGCATAGACGCTGTAATACTGAGCGATTTTGCGGAGGTTAAAAAAGGCGAAAAGGTTATGGATCTTTGTACGGGTACGGGAATAATACCGATACTTTTGGAGGCAAAGACGGACGGCTCGCATTTTACGGGTCTTGAGATACAGGAGGAAAGTGCGGAAATGGCGCGCCGTTCCGTACTTATGAACGGTTTGCAGGATAAAGTAGCGATTGATACGGGTGATGTGAAAAACACGGAAGAACTTTACAAAGCTTCGTCATTTGATGTTGTTACGGTAAATCCTCCGTATATGAACGACGGTGGAGGGCTGAAAAACGAGTATTCTCCTAAGACCATAGCAAGACATGAAGTGCTTTGTTCACTTGAAGACGTTATTGCGGCTTCCGCAAGGCTTTTAGCGCCTCAGGGAAGGCTTTACATGGTTCACAGACCGCATAGGCTTACCGATATTATGGTAATGCTGAGGAAATATCGTTTGGAGCCTAAAAAACTCAGGTTTGTCCATTCGTATTCCGACCGAGAGCCTGTAATGCTGCTTATTGAGGCTGTTTCCAACGGAAAGCCGATGATAAAAGTTATGCCGCCTCTCATTGTTTATAAAGAAGAGGGAAAATATACGGAAGAGATAATGAAGATTTATTACGAATAGGGTGAGTTGTTTGGCAGGAACATTATATTTATGCGCCACTCCCATAGGAAACCTTGGCGATATTACGGTCAGAGTTATAGAAATATTGAAATCTGTGGATATAATAGCCGCTGAAGATACGAGAAATACGTTAAAGCTGTTAAATCATTTTGAGATAAAAACGCCGATGACAAGTTATCATCAGCATAATATGGATACAAAAGGCCCTGTGCTTATAGAAAAACTGAAAGACGGGAAAAACATCGCTCTTGTTACAGACGCGGGAATGCCCGGAATTTCGGACCCCGGGGAAGATATGGCAAAAAGATGCCGTCAGGAGGGAATACCCGTTACAATAGCTCCGGGAGCCTCGGCAGGCATATCCGCCCTTGTGCTTTCCGGAATGGACGCAAGAAGATATGTTTTTGAGGGTTTTCTGCCGACTGATAAAAAAGAAAGGCAGACTGTGCTGAAAAATCTTGAAAAAGAAACGAGAACAACCGTGTTTTATGAAGCACCGCATAGGTTGACAGATACGCTCGGCGTACTGCTGAAAGCGGCAGGAGACAGGGAGGCGTCGACCGTAAGGGAAATAACAAAAAGATATGAAGAAGTAAAACACGGAACATTGGGCAGCCTGTTGGAATACTATAAGGAAAATCCTCCTAAAGGCGAGTTTGTCGTAATAGTCGGCGGAATGAGCGAAAGCGTGCTTCGTCAGGAAGAAATAGACGGTTGGAACAGCATATCCGTAGAAGAACATATGAAAAAATATACGGATGAAGGCATGTCGGAAAAGGAAGCGATGAAAAAAGTCGCAAAGGACAGAGGCGTGTCAAAAAGAGAAATATACGCATATCTGAACCGATAAAACAAAATCGTTTCGTATTATCGGGCGATTTGCCTAATAATAAAGGAAACTGCGTTGGAAAAAGATAGTTTAAGGACTGATAATATGTTGGAAAAAGAAAAAAGAACTTATGAATTTTTAGACAGCCTGGGCATAAAATATGAAAAGTATGACCATGAACCGATAATGACTATAGCTGCCGCAGAAGAACTGGACAGAAAAACAGGTTTAAAGATATGTAAAAATCTGTTTTTAAGCACACGTCATAGTACGGAGTTTTATCTTCTTCTTATGGAGGGCGGAAAAAAATTCAATACGGGAAAGGTGTCTAAACAGATAAATGTGCCGAGAATGACGTTTGCCGATGATGAGCATATGCAGGAGTTTTTGGATATAACGCCGGGAAGCGTAAGCCCTCTGGGACTTATAAACGATAAAGGAAATAATGTAAAGCTGCTTATTGACGGCGATGTCCTTAAAATGGAGAAGATTGCGGTTCACCCATGCGTAAATACGGCTACGGTAATAATTTCAACAAAAGACCTTACAGATAATATCCAAAAACTCCTGCATATGCTCATCATCGGCACACGTCATAGTACGGAGTTTTATCTTCTTCTTATGGAGGGCGGAAAAAAATTCAATACGGGAAAGGTGTCTAAACAGATAAATGTGCCGAGAATGACGTTTGCCGATGATGAGCATATGCAGGAGTTTTTGGATATAACGCCGGGAAGCGTAAGCCCTCTGGGACTTATAAACGATAAAGGAAATAATGTAAAGCTGCTTATTGACGGCGATGTCCTTAAAATGGAGAAGATTGCGGTTCACCCATGCGTAAATACGGCTACGGTAATAATTTCAACAAAAGACCTTACAGATAAAATACTTCCGTCATGCGGACACGGTTACACGGAGGTTATTGTTTAAATATTGAATACATGCCGAATATTGTGTATAATAGGCAGATGAAAGGAGCTGAATTTATGGCGGAAAGACTCGCTTCACTCAGCGTTTATAACTATATTTATGCTGCTCTGATAGCTTTTGTAGTTACATATTTAATAATGAAGGTTAAAAATTTTAAGAAAAATATTGAAAGCAGAGACGAACTGGCAATGGATTACGGCCATATCGACAGAAACTCCGTAATGGAAAGATGTATCAAAATGTTTCCGATAGAAACCGTTGTTTTTAAAGGTAATGTTTTTAAAAAAGGTATGACAGTCAGAATAACCACAATGCAGAAAAAGGTTTTTCAGGGAGAGTTTGTCGGCAAAAATGATATGGATATAATATGTATTCTTACAAAGGACCATATAATAGCGCATGAAATTAGAAAAATTACCGATATGGTATCGGTTGATGATAAAACAGCAGATGACAGAGGTGTATTATGAATAAAATATTTATTCCGGAAGGATATAAATGTCCGCTGACCATATATGAAATGCAGAGGGCAATTGATTTTGTAAAAAAGGTTTTTCCCTATCATTTAAGCAGTGAGCTGAATTTAAAAAGAGTTTCGGCGCCGCTTTTTGTTGACGAGGCTTCGGGTCTTAACGATAATCTTAACGGATATGAAAGACCCGTTTCATTTGACGTTCCTGCCGCAGGGGAAAATTGCCAGGTAGTGCATTCACTTGCTAAGTGGAAACGCTATGCCCTTAAAAGATATGATTTCTATGAGGGAAAAGGCCTTTATACGGACATGAACGCCATAAGACGAGACGAAGAGTTGGACAATATACACTCTGTATATGTCGACCAGTGGGATTGGGAAAAAATTATAAGAAGAGAAGACAGAAACATCGAGTATCTTAAAGAAACGGTACGAAAAATAGTACATGCCATATATGATACATGGGGACAGCTTAAAAATGAGTTCCCGGTTTTATCAACAAATATTTCCGAGGATATCACGTTTATAACAACACAGGAACTGGAGGATATGTATCCCGACCTTACGCCTTCCGAAAGAGAGACGGAAATAGTAAAGAAACATAAGACGGTATTTCTTATGAAGATAGGCGGAGCGCTTAAATCGGGCAAACCCCATGACGGAAGAGCGCCCGACTATGACGACTGGGAGCTTAACGGAGATATACTTTTCTGGAACGAGCTGTTAGGAAGAGCGTTTGAGGTTTCGTCAATGGGAATAAGAGTAGATGAAGAATCCCTTGACAGGCAGCTTACAATATCGGGCTGCAATGACAGAAGGGGACTTCCTTTCCATAAGGCTCTTTTAAACGGTGAACTTCCCCTTACAATGGGCGGCGGAATAGGTCAGTCCAGACTTTGTATGTTAATGATAGGAACGGCGCATATAGGCGAAGTTCATGCCAGCATGTGGGATGAAAAAACAAGAGAAGAATGTGACAAGGCAGGAATAATGCTTTTATAAAGTGCGGAGACAGTATACGGTTTTGTATGCTGTCTTTTTTTATTGACAAATTTAAATGTCGGATGTACAATTGTATTAATTGATTAATACATAAATACAAAGGTGCAAAATATGAACGGGGGTATTCTATGAAAAACAGATTTGCCGTGATAGGAGCGGCGGCATTACTGATGATAAGCGGCTGTGTATATACAGACACAGTGGAAAAGGTTGATAAGGAAGAAGAAAAGGAGATTGAAAACGACTTTAAAGAGTTTGAAGAAATGTTTGCCGACAGCATGGGAGAGGTAGACTGGGCTGTTGAATTATTCGGAAGCTATGAAGAAGGAAAAGGCAAAAAGCTGAAAATATCAAAAACAGGAGGTGAAAACGAATACAATAATGCAAAAGATAATGAAGCTACTCAGATAAACGATGTGGATAATTTTATAGAAAGCATAAAGATAGACAACTGGAATAAGGTTGATATGCTTCCGGAAGAATTGGAAACAGAGTATGTCTATATGGTAGAGCAGGAGGCAACCGATACGCTTTTGCAGGACAATAGCGGCATATATACGGAAATATGCAGGATTACAACATATAAGGACTCTGAATATGTTACGGTCGACGCACTTACAGATTATATGCTAAAGGGAAATTTGACCGATGTTATACCTGAAAGTTGGTTTATTTCCGTATACAAAGTACCTGAGGAAACAGCGGACTATTTAAGAAATTAAAGAAGTGGAAAATATGAATTTTAAGAGGATTGCGGCAGCGGCAGGAGCTGTTTTAATGATTTCTTCAAGTGCGTTTGCGGCAGAGGTTGACGTAAACAAGAGAAAAGATGATTTGAATTATCTTTATGACACTCTTAAGGAGGTGCATCCGAATATATTTTATAATAATGACGAAGAAATATTTTCGGAAAGAATTTCGGAAATAGAAAAGAAACTGCCGTACGACAGTGATACGGAATTTATGCTTGATTTGCAGTCGCTTGTTTCACTTGTGGGGGATTCGCATACATCGTTGACAATAAGCATGGACGACGCCGATGTTTTTCCTGTGAATATGACCAAGTATGACGGAAAATGGACTTTAACTCTTGCTCCTGAGGAATATAAAGAATGCGTCGGAATGAGGGTAGATACGATAGCAGGATATTCGGTTGATGCTCTTTGTCAAAAGTTTGCCTATATTTTCAGCGCTGATAATAAAGAAGTATTGGAATATAGATTTTCAAAAAATTTCTATGTAGATGATTTTCTTTCGTATTTGGGAGTAAAAAAACATGGAGAGCCTCTTAAAATACAGGGACATGATGATAACGGAAAAAAATATGAAATGACAGTAAATTCTGTTTCCATACAAAGCATATCCGATGTTAAGCTGGCAAAACTGTCGGATATGCGTACCGCTGTACCGGCTACGGAATATAACGGAGAGTATTACTCATCAAAGCCCTTAAATAACAGTGCATATTATATACAATATAATAAATGCGACGTAGACCCGGATTTTCCGATAGACAAATTTGAGGACAAGGTAAAGAATGAATTAAACAGCGGAAACTACAGCCAAATAATCATTGATATGAGGAACAACGGCGGCGGTTCCGACGGAGTTATACAAAATACTCTGAAAATAATTAAAGACTATGCAGACAAAAACGGTTCGGAAATATATGGTTTAATCGGAGAACGCACATTTTCTTCGGCAATAATTAACAGTGTGATGATCAAAGAAATGGGCGGATATTTAGTAGGCGTTCCTACAGGAGGAAGTGTAAACCATTTCGGTGCGGTAAAAGGATTTAAATTGCCGAACAGCGGACTAAAAGTCGGATACTCAACGAAAATGATATGGCTTTCCGATTTTATGGACGCTGCCCAAGGCTATGACATAGAGGCGTTACAGCCTGATTTAGTTGTTTATGAAAGCATTGAAGATTACATTAACGGAATAGATACGGTTGTTGAAACTGTGCTTGCAAAACCGGAAATAAAAGAGTATGAAACGGGAAAACAGCTGTATATGACAAGAGGCGGACTTGTTACGGAGCTTTATAAACTGTCGGGAGACAGTATGAATACATATCCCGATGTGGAATTTTACGATGTATTTCCGTTTTCCGAAACATATAAACCGATTTGCTGGGCGGTTAAAAACGGAATAGCAGTAGGGGACGGAACAGAAATGTTTTTACCTGCAAAGAAAATAACAAGAGAAGAGGCTGCCGTAATAATTGACAGATTTTTAGATTATATGAAAATCGAGAAAACAAATAGCAAGGAAATAGCGTATGAGGGAGTAAGCGACTGGGCGTCTGCTTCGGTAAATAATATTGTATCTATGGGAATAATGGAGACCGAAAGCGAAGATTTTAAAGCCAAAGACAATATAACCAAAGACTGTGGAATTACGGACAGGGTTTCCGAAATAATCGGGAAAAGCCGATAATGGATTAAAATGATTTTTAAATACATAAAACGATATTATAAAATTAAACGGACGTCGTTATTAAGACGTCCGCTTTTATTTTATTCTTCCTCGCTCATTTCCTCTATGAGTTTATTTTTCAAATCCAAAAGCTTATCGGATAAATCTACGGGAACATTATGAGGGTTTGCCAGTCTTCTGTGCTCATCCCAAAGAGTATTCAGCTCTTTCTGACAATATGCCCTTATATCGGTTACGCATGGAGAGTTATACACACATTCTCCGTTTATAAACACGGGAACGAGCAATTCTCTGATTGAATATTCACCGGGGTGAAGAACCATTTTCTTCCATACTGCGGTGTGGTCGAAAAGTTTAACCTTTTTGTCCTCGCTGTAAACCTCGTCGTCAAGGCATATAAGATCCGCTTTGATTTTACCGGTTGCCTTATCATAGAAACGGAGTACCTTTTTGATACCGGGATTTGTAACCTTAGACGGGTTGTTGCTGAGTTTTATTTTCGGTATAAAATTGCCGTTTTCATCGCTTTCTGCCGCCAGCTTATATACGCCGCCGAACGAAGGACAATCATCGGATGTAATAAGCTTTGTACCTACTCCCCAGTTGTTTATTTTTGCGCCTTGGAGCTTCAGGCTCATTATAAGATATTCGTCCAAATCACTGGATGCAGTTATTTTAGCGTCTGTAAATCCTGCTTCGTCAAGCATTTTTCTTGCTTTTTTGGAAAGGTAAGCAAGGTCTCCGCTGTCAAGCCTTATACCGTAATTTTTCAGTTCTATTCCTGCGTCTTTCATTTCCTGAAATACCTTTATGGCGTTGGGTACTCCGGAACGGAGCGTATCATAGGTATCTACAAGGAAAGTACAGGCGTCGGGGAACGTCTTTGCATAATGTCTGAATGCTTCTATTTCGGACGGGAAGCTCATAACCCAGCTGTGGGCATGGGTACCCAGTATAGGCACACCGAACATTTTTCCTGTCAGAACGTTACTTGTTCCGGCACATCCGCCTATTATTGCCGCTCTGGCGCCGTATGTGCCTGCGTCGGGTCCCTGCGCGCGACGAAGACCGAATTCCATAATGGGGTCTCCCCCTGCCGCCCATACTACTCTGGCAGCTTTTGTCGCAATAAGAGACTGATGGTTGATTATATTAAGCAGCGCCGCCTCTATAATCTGCGCTTCCATAATGGGAGCTTTTACTCTTACGAGCGGTTCTGTAGGAAATACTATTGTTCCTTCCGGTATGGCGTATATGTCTCCCGTAAATTTGAAGTCTTTCAGATAATTTAAAAAATCATTTGAAAATGTATTCATTGAACGGAGATATTCAATATCGCTGTCGGAAAATTTTAAATTTTTAATATAATCTATTACCTGTTCAAGCCCGGCAGTAATGGCAAAGCCGTTTCCGGACGGATTTATACGATAAAATACGTCGAATACAACAGTTTTGTCATTGCCGGCATTAAAATAACCCTGCATCATGGTAAGCTCATAAAAGTCAGTAAGCAATGACATTGTTTCAAAATTCATTTGTAAAACATCCCTTCTTTTGTATATAGCTTCAATTATACACCATTATAAAGAGAAATAGTATAAAAAATTGATAAAAAATTTTTTTCGGAACCATATCCGACTGATAGATTTGATTAATTTATAAGAATTAAAAAATCTATGTGATAAAAAACCGCGGTACGGAATTATATACAAGTATTTCGGGAATTATATAAATTATCCGATAGTATTGCCGATGACATGTGTTGTATATGTTTTATAAGGGTAACTGTGAAATGCAGTAAGAAAGATTATCTGCATGTTTAAAATCGACTGTAAAACAGATGAAGATTTTAAATATTTAAGTCTTTACAAAGAATATCGGTTAATGTATAATACCTAAGTATCGGAATATTAATAATTCCTAATTTTATATCTAAACGCTTTGATGCGGACAGTAAATATACTTGGTTAAGATTCAGCGAGTACGGGACGGTGAAAGCCGTATGCTTCATGTATATTGAAAATCACCGCGGAGCGGTTCGGCGAAATAAAAGTAGCTTGAGACGTTTCCCTACGTTATAGGGGCATGTATAATTATTGTTATACGGTTCGAGGTGGACGTTTTTATTAACGTCAAATCAGGTGGTACCGCGGAGAGTAAAGGCTCATTCGTCCTGTCAGGGAGATGAGCCTTTTTTATTTTATCGAAAAACAGTTTGGAGGTATTCGGATGTTATACGAAAAAGTGTCCACAGACCTTAATTTCGTGGACAGAGAGCAGAAGGTTCTGGAATTTTGGAAACAGAACGAGATTTTTAAGAAGAGCATAAAATTAAGAGAGGGAAATCCCAGATTTACATGGATAGAAGGCCCTCCCACAGCTAACGGAAAGCCTCATATCGGACATGTTGAGACAAGATCGATAAAAGACCTTATACTCCGTTACAGAGTTATGAAGGGTTATGACGTTCTCAGAAAAGGCGGTTGGGATACTCACGGTCTTCCCGTAGAGCTTGAGGTTGAAAAACAGCTTGGCATAAGCGGAAAGCCTCAGATTGAAAACTACGGTGTAGAGCCTTTCATTAAAAAATGTAAGGAAAGCGTATGGAAGTACAGCAACGAATGGGAAAAGATGAGCGACCGTGTCGCTTTCTGGGCAGACATGGACGACCCCTATGTAACATACCACGATACTTATATCGAGTCTGAATGGTGGGCTCTTAAGAAAATATGGGAAAAGGGACTCCTCTATAAAGGACATAAAGTAGTGCCTTACTGCCCCAGATGTGGAACAGCCCTTTCAAGCCACGAGGTAGCGCAGGGATATAAAGATGTTAAGGAAGTTTCCGTATATGCTAAGTTCCCTGTCGTAGGAAAAGAAAACGAATATATCCTTGCATGGACAACAACTCCTTGGACTCTTCCTTCTAACGTTGCGCTTGTTGTAAACGCACATGAGGATTACTGCAAGGTAAGCTATAAGGGAGAAATACTTATTTTTGCAAAAGCTCTTGTAGAGCCGCTTCTTAAAGAAGATTATGAAATAATCGAAACGTTTAAGGGCGCTGATTTACAGGGAACAAGATATAAATGTCTTTTCGATTTCCTTGAGGATGACCCTACAGGATTCTATGTTGTAACTGACGACTATGTAACTCTTACAGACGGTACCGGAGTTGTTCATACAGCGCCTGCATTCGGTGAAGACGACTACAGAGTCGGACGCGTTTTCGGACTTCCTTTCCGTCAGTATGTTGATACGCAGGGTAACTTCACATCTGAAGTAACTCCTTGGGCAGGTAAATTTGTAAAAGACTGTGATAAACAGATAATCAAATATCTTGAAGAAAACGGACTTCTTTTTGCGGCAGTACCTTTTGAACATAGTTATCCGTTCTGCTGGAGATGCGATACGCCGCTTCTTTACTACGCAAGAAGCACATGGTTTATCGAAATGACAAAGGTTAGAGATAAGCTTGTTGCAAATAACGAAACAATAGAATGGTATCCCGATAACGTAAAACACGGACGTTTCGGAAACTTCATCGAAAATGTTATAGACTGGGGATTAAGCCGTGAGCGTTACTGGGGAACTCCGCTGCCTGTATGGGAATGTGAATGCGGATATTTCCATACTATCGGAAGTGTGGAAGAACTCAGAAGTATGTCGGATGACTGCCCCGAAGAGCTTGAACTTCATAAGCCGTACATTGACGCAGTTCATATCAAATGCCCTAAATGCGGAAAACAGATGACTCGTGTTCCCGAAGTTATAGACTGCTGGTTCGATTCGGGTTCCGCTCCTTTTGCTCAGTGGCATTATCCGTTTGAAAACAAGGACATCTTTGAAAAGAGATTCCCCGCAGACTTCATAGCGGAGGCAGTTGACCAGACAAGAGGCTGGTTCTACTCTATGCTTGCGGTATCTACCCTTGTATTTGACGAGCCTTCATATAAAAACTGTATATCAATGGGACATGTCCTTGATAAGTTCGGTATCAAGATGAGTAAGCATAAGGGCAACGTCGTAGACCCTTGGGATGTAATGAATAAGCAGGGCGCAGACGCAATACGTTGGTATTTCTATGTGAATTCCGCACCTTGGCTGCCATGCCGTTTTGATGATGAAGCAGTTGACGATTCACAGAGAAAGTTCATGGGAACATTCTGGAATACTTATGCTTTCTATGTGCTTTATGCAAATATTGATAATTTCAATCCTATGGAGCATAAGCTTGAATATGATAAGCTTCCTCCTATGGATAAATGGATTCTTTCAAAGCTCCAGACTCTTGTTAAATATGTTGATAACTGCCTGTTCACATATAAGATTACAGAGCCTGCAAGAGCACTCCAGTCATTTGTTGACGATATGAGTAACTGGTATGTAAGAAGAAGCCGTGAACGTTTCTGGGCAAGCGGAATGCCTCAGGATAAGGTTAACGCATATATGACTCTTTATACGGTGCTTTCAACACTGGCTAAGGTTTCGGCTCCGTTTACACCGTATATTGCCGAGGAAATCTACAGAAACATAGTTGTTAAGGTTGACAATTCGGTTCCCGAAAGCGTACATCTTTGCGATTTCCCCGAAGCTGTTGAGGAATGGATAGACAAAGACCTTGAAGAAAACATGGATCTTGTACTTGACATAGTCGTACTCGGACGTGCTGCAAGAAACGAAGCTAATATCAAGAACAGACAGCCTATCGGAACAATGTTTGTAAGAGCTGAAAGAGCGCTTCCCGAAATGTATGCAGGTATCGTTCTTGATGAGCTGAACGTAAAGAAGATAGAGTTTACAGATGATGTTGAAGGATTTGTAACATATAAATTCAAACCTCAGCTTCGTACACTCGGCCCTAAATACGGTAAGCTTGTACCTAAAATCGGCGCAGCACTCGGAGAAGCCGACGGAACAGCGCTTATGAACGAGCTTAAAGCCAACGGCAAGGTAAAACTTGTTATTGACGGTACAGAGGTTGAGCTTGAAGAAAGCGACCTTCTTATTGATACAGCCCAGAAAGAAGGACATGTATCGGTAGAGAATAACGGAGTAACGGTCGTTCTTGATACAAACCTGTCGGAAGATCTTATCGAAGAAGGTTTTGTAAGAGAAATCGTAAGCAAAATCCAGACTATGCGTAAGGAAGCCGGTTTCGAGGTGCTTGACAGAATAGTTGTTTACCATAAGGACAGCGAAAAGGTTTCAGGCGTAATAGAACGCAATAAAGAAAGCATCATGGGCGACGTTCTCGCTCTGGAAATGACAGAGGGCGAAGGCGAAGGCTATACAAAAGAATGGAATATAAACGGTGAAAAAGTAACTCTTACAGTAAAGAAAAACTAAATAAGTATATGAAAGCCGCCCTTATGGGCGGCTTTTTGGTTAAATGGGAAAGAAGAGTAAATTTTTTTGGATAAACAGTTATCATAGTTTTTATTTTACTATGTTCGGCAATGAGTGAACAACATTATGTACGTTATTAAGAAATTTTTAGAAAATTTTTTAACCCGGACTTCGCATTTCGGCGCTTTTTATGGTATAGTAAAGCTATATAAACTTATCTTTGGAGGGGTATTTATGAACAAAAAAGCATTAGCGCTTTTTGCGGCTGTGTTAACGGCAGGCTCATCGGTCTGCGTTTCGGCTGCGGAAATTTTTTCGGATATAAACGACGTGCCTTGGGGAGGCGCTCAGGCATATATAAACAGCGTATACGAAAACGGTCTTATGGTAGGAGATGTTGATGAAAACGGAAAAAGAGTTTTCAGGGCAAAGGAAAACATATCGTATAATGAACTTGTACAACTCGTTTACAACCTTTCGGGAGATACTGCCGATAATGATACGATAAACAAATGGGCAGAAGAAATGAGAAAAAACAATATTCCCAAATGGGCGTATAACAGCGTTTCGTATGCTTTGGAAAACGGCATAATAACACGTACAAACATATCATCATTTATGAACATGGACGGAAGCGCAAGAAGCGCCACAAGGGAAGATACCGCATATATTTTCGGAAGATTTTTGGAAAACGAAGGAGTAAAGGCGTCTGCGGCTGTTAAAAACTTTGCGGATAAAAACAAAATATCCGCCGTATGTGCGCCTTATGTAGATTTGCTTTCAAGCCTTGACATACTTGTTGGAGATGAAAACAACAATTTTAATCCCAATAATACGGTAAACAGAGCGGAAACTGCGGTAATAGCAACAAAAACCAATAATATTTTGAAAGACAGAGAAAGCGATCCTGTCCATGAAGATAAAACAGGAAGCGACTATTCGGGTTATATAAATAATGTTACGGAAGATTCTTTCATGCTCTATACTTTTGACGGAGAAAGCGTTATTCTTGATAGGGCGTGGGATTCCCAGTTTTATCTCGACGGAGAGAAAACCGACACAAGGGCAATTTATTCTCTCACATCAAACGGAATACTCGTAAAAGCAGACGTATATGTTAATTCCGATAATGTTGCAATGGAAATATATTGTACAAGAGAAGGTATCGAAGGCGAGGTAACGGGTATTGGACATAAAGAGGGAGACTACAAAAGAGGAAGCAGAAAAATACCCTATTCTTTTGATACCGTTACGATTACATATACAAACGGATTGAGCAGATCGTATAGAATAGATGAGGATACGTCTTTCTACTATGATGATGAGGAAATAGACGTTGTGGAATTTCAGAAACTTATAGGAAAGTCGCTTCCCGACAATGCGGAATTGGAAATATATGAGCCTGACGAGGACGAAGATGACGAGAGCTATCTCCCTGTTTACGGAGAGGCGGACGCAGAGTTTAATGACGAGTACTATGTATATCCCCAGACAAGGATAAAGGAATTGCGTCTTCATACTGTAATGCTTGAAAATGCGGTTATATCTTCTATTAATAATGAAGAAATAACGGTTCTTGACGAGGAAGGAAAGGAATATGAATATAAGCTTGCCGACGGAGCGAGATTTTATGTTGACGGCAAGAAAGAAAGAATAACGGATTTCAAAAAGGCTGTGAAGATGGATTTGTCGAATGTTAAAATTAAATATGACAATGACGGATATGTTACGCATCTTTATGCCGAAGAGTAAAAATAAGATAAACCGAGAATTTTATCGAGACGGTAAGGTTCTCGGTTTTTTAGTCGCGCGATTCCGCATTTGTAATAATTAAGAATATAAAAACCTCCCTTTTTGAATTTATAGAGGGAGGTATACTCATAGATAGCAACTGCTCAATATATTAGAGTTTACAGGGAATGATTATAGTAATCTATTATCTGACCGTTTTCGTTATAAAACGTAATATTTCCTATGTTAACGGGTAGGACGATAGCAAATGGCTTGTTACTGTCAATGTCAATTAATTGTACGGTATTTCCGTCGTCTATTTCGAGTCGATTAATCTTTTGATTATTCATAGAAATGAATGCACATTCGTCGAAATTTTCTACTGTGTATTTTGCAATGTAATCTTCCGTTTCTGTTATATCGCCGCCGCCGCGGAAAAAATATCCGAAGGATAACCCCGGTCTGTTTACATAAACGGAAAATGTGTGGTCATTCTTATCTTTGGGATAAGAAATAAATGCTGCCATGGTATCGGAAATACTTCCGTCAATTGACCAATCTTTTGGGATTTTTTGTGATTTGCGGATGTCTGTTTCTAAATTACTTGCCTTTACGCCTATATCATTGTTAACATAAAGAAACCCGATAAATAAAAGACATATAATAATAACACCTAATAATATTTTCGGAAATTTTTTCATATAATTCATACTCCTCCGTCAAATCACAATATTATTTACTTTATCTTATCATATATTTTTAAATCATTCAATGTACATTGTTTTATAGCTTTTCGGTAATATAAAAATCGGCTGAGATTGATTTGTACACGGTTTTATGCTATATTAAAATTTAAAGTATTGAAAAAAATACTTTATAAAATGCTTGTATCGACATATATAATCAAAGGATATGATTTTCCGAATTTCGACGTACTGATATGTTATACTGCATAATTATAAAGGGTTAACTGCAAAAAGGCTTTGCGAAAATTTTGTATGGCTTAATTCATGTTTCGACAGTTATCAACATTAACGGGTCGGAATATGAATGTAGATAATGCGGTTATCCTAAAGAGGAAGGAGTTTTTTTAATGAAAAAATATTTTGCTGTGTTTATGGCGGCTTTAATGTCATTGGGAACGGCGGTAAGCGTCAGCGCCGCTTCTTTCAGCGACATAAATAATGTACCGTGGGAGGGCGCTAAAGAATATATAAATAAGGTAGCCGACCTCGGACTTATGGTAGGGGATACGGATAAATCGGGAAATAAAGTTTTCAGAGCAAAAGACAGAATTACATACTGTGAAGCTATGCAGCTTGCCTACAGTGTTCTTGAGAAAACGGGAAGTTTGGAAACAAGCGAAAACACAGTTTCCAAGTGGACAGATGCCATGAAAAAGGCTGATATACCGCAGTGGGCATATACGGCTGTTGCATACGGTCTGGAAAGCGGAATTGTATCAACAAATGATATTGAAATATTTATTAAAGATGACGGTACTAACAGGGATTCTACAAGAGAAAATGTTGCTGTGATTTTCGGAAAGGCGCTCAGCCATATTTCTAAGGTAAACACTTCGGCGGAACTCAGCTTTAAGGACAAGGCTGAAATAACGGCGACAAGCGTACCGTATATAGACCTTTTGGCAAGGCTTGGAATACTTGTCGGCGACAGCGACGGTAACTTTAATCCGAAAAATTATATAAACAGAGCTGAAATGGCTGTAATAGCCTCTAAGTCTTACGAAAAGATAAATGAGCTGAAAAAGTCGGAAGAAAAGCCCGAAACACCGGCAACACAGGACTTTTCAGGAACGATAATTTTAACTGACGACGGCTCGGACAACAAAACCATAGCGGTAAGCGAGAATGAAACGGGAAAAACCGCTACATTTACACTTAATTTATCAACACCCGTAATTACCGAAGACGGAAAGACAAAGAAATACGAAGATATAACAGTCGGAGATATGGTTACGGTAACAACGACCAACGGGGTTGTGGTATCTGTCAGAATACTTGTTGATAATGAAAACATCGATGAAGACAAAAAAGATGACGATGTTCTCGAAGGATATCTCAATAATATAACAAGCAGGGTTATAACGTTCGATACGGAAGACGGCGAACAGAAAAGGTATGAATTTTCGTCAAATCCCAGAATTACCCTTAACGGCGGACTTGTATCTAAGGACGACCTTTATGAGTATGTAGTGGACAGAAATACTCTTTTTATTAAAGTAACCCTTGACAAAAACGGAGAAGTCGATTCCTTAAGCGCGGAATTCAGCGATGTTGAGGGGGAACTTACCAATATTAAAGACGGAGATTTATACATCAAAAGCGAATATGCCGACAAGAAAAAGACAGTAAAGGTTACTATGTCAAATGACTGCGAGATATATCTTGATGATGAGAAAATAAGCGAGTCAAAAGCCGAAGACCTCTTTGATGATAAGGATGGCGGATATTATGCAAAGGCGGAAGTAGATAATTTTAATAAAGCTACAAAGGTAGAGATATTCCGTGATACATATACCGAAGGGGAGCTGAAAAAAATAAGCTCATCTTCAATTGAAATAAAAACGAGCTTCGGAAGAACAGTAGAGTTTGATATAGACGATGACGCCGAATTTGTTTTAAACGGAGGGGAATCGACCTATAAGAAAATAAAAAATGCTCTGGAGGATGCCGACCTGCTTGTAACGCTGGAATTTGATGACGACGATGTTGTAACGAAAGTCAGAGCTCAGATGAAAGAAATAAAAGGCGAGCTGAAAGCTGCGGATAATAAAAAAATAGTTATTGTAGATGAAGATGATAACAGAATGTCTCTGGAGTATGACAGAGATATAGAGTGTAAGTTTGACGGTGAAAAGGTTACATATTCTAAGTTCCAGAAACTCTACAAGGATGCGGAGAGCAAGGTCGTAGCGAAAGCGGAATTGGATGATAACGGAGCTGTTACAAAGATATCCGCATATCAGGGTTCCGAAAGCGAAGGAACTGTCGTAAGCATATCCAGCAGCGAAATAACATTTGAGGACGCAGCCGGAATAGAGCATAATTATAAGGTTGAACCGGCTGCAAGGGGTTATATTAACGAAGAAGAACTTTTCCCTGCCTCAAAGGTGCTTGACTATGCAAGAGAGGACGGAGCGCATGTCAGAGTTACGTTCAGCAGCAGAGGATATGTAAACAGAATATTCATTACATTAGAAGAATAAAGGTGTGTGATTTATATGAGATATGAAGGAGCAGTATACAGACCGCCCAGTGAGGCAGGAAGCCTTATAATACAGATGACAATAGGATGTGCCAGAAATACATGCAGGTTCTGCAACATGTATAAGGCGAAAAATTTCAGAATTCGTCCTATGGAAGACGTAGTGGAAGACCTGGTTATGGCGAGAAAATATTATAAAGACTACCTTGTAAGAAGGGTATTCCTTGCCGACGGCGATGCCCTCATTTGTAAAACAGAGGATTTGCTTTATATCATGGGAGAAGTAAAGAGACTTTTTCCCGAAAACGAGAGAATTACAATGTACGGAGCTCCAAAGGACGTACTTCTTAAAAGCCATGAGGAGCTTGTAAAATTGAGAGAAGCCGGACTTGAAATGGTATATGTGGGAGCAGAGTCGGGAGATAACGACGTTTTGGAGTATGTAAAAAAAGGTGCTACACATGAGGAAATAGCCGAAGCCGGAAGAAAACTGAAAGAGGCGGGTATAAAAGTATCCGTAACGCTTATATCCGGACTTGGCGGTAAGAAATATTTGGAAAGCCATGCCATAAACTCGGCGAAACTTATAAGTGAAATGAAACCGGATTATGTCGGCTTCCTTACATTGCTTTTGGAAAGCGGAGCGCCGATGTACGAAGAACTGAGAGACGGAAAATTCAATTATCTTACTCCGCCGGAGGTTTTTGAGGAACTTAAGCTGTTTATCAAAAATGTTGATTCAGAGGGTACTGTTTTCCGTTCTAACCATGCTTCCAATTATATTTCTCTCGGCGGAACGTTTAACAAGGACAATGAAAAACTGCTCAAACAGATAGAGCAGGCGGAAAAGAAAAATGTTTATAAGCCGGAATACTACAGAGGACTGTAAGAGAGGGTAATTTGCAATGACTTATATCGGTTATTTGGCTGCCGCAATAATATTCGCAACGGTATGGGCTATGTTTGCAACGGGTCGCAGAAGCTGGCTTGTTACGGCTTTTTGGGCTTTTATAGCGTTGGTTACGGCTATGGGTGTAAAAAGAGGTCTTGAAATAAACGGACTGTGTCTTTGTATAGCCGTTTTTGAAACTATAATGAGCATAAGAGCCACATACGGAATAATAATATGGAACCAGAATTTTAAAGATAAGGGCGTTGTACTGCCGATAGTCATTTATCTCATTACAGCGATGTTGACAGGCTATTGTATTATACAAATACAAAAACTCGGATATGTGCCTGATATTATGGGTGTTAACAGAGAAATGGGCTTTATTCGCAAATTAATAAATATAGCTTTTGTTCTGGCTGTTTCCATTCCGCCGGCGTATGTGGGACTTCTTCGCTTTGAAAGATTTTTTTCCAACAAAACGGAGCTTATATTGCTTAACTGCAAATTTTATACAAGCAGTCTCGCAAACGGAGGAATGTTTAAGGGATACTATATGTATGGGATAAATAACGGTGTGAAACATTATTTCAGGGTTACCAAAAGAATGTATTTTATGCTCAGATTTGAGGACAGGCTGAAGCTTAATCTTTATAAAGATTTAAGAGGAAATATGTTTGCCGTAGAAAATCCGTGTCCCAAAGCGCTTGAACATGTTGCCGGCAGGGATATACGCATGGCTAAAAACATAGCAATGTCCGCTGTTGTATACATTATAATAATGATAGTAATGTTATAGAAATAAAAAATATCGGAATCCAAGTAAGGATTTCGATATTTTTTATTTTGTATCAATAGTATTTACTGTTATGGCATATACTCTTTTAGGGAGGATATGCCATGAATATGAAAATCTTAAAAAAATATATAGTGATGTTCCAGTGCTTTGTACTGATATGTATTGCGGCTGTCCCGTTTGCGGTTTCAAGAGGTATAAAGTTTCCATTTGATAATATAACAAAGGAGAAAAAAACGGGAGAGGTAAAATATACGCCGTCCGTTTCATATACTGTCGGCGGTGAAAAAATGGACGAGTACATAAAAGGCGTTGTTGCGGCTGAAATGCCAGCTTCATTTCCGATTGAAGCGCTAAAGGCTCAGTCCGTGGCTTCAAGAACATATGCGGTCAGAGCCGTTGAAAACGCAGATAAGGAGCTTAACCCGTCAGATATAGGACAGGCGTTTATAACTGTTGACAAAATGAAAGAAAACTGGGGAGAAAACTTTGAAACATACTATGCCAAAATATGTGATGCGGTAGACTCAACACAAGGAGAGATTATGAAATATGACGGAGAGCCTATACTTGCGGTTTTCCACTCCACTAGTGCGGGAGAAACAGAAAAAGCAGGGAATATATGGAATTATGACCTGCCATATTTGGAAAGCACCGACAGCATGGGCGATACATACGCTCCTAATTACCAAACGACAAAAACAATGTCAGAGGAGGAAATAATATCGTCTATAAAGGCAAAGTATCCTGATTTTCAGGCTAATGCAGGAGAACTTTTCGAATCCATTGTGATAAAAGAGAGAAGCGAAGCCGGTTATATTACAAAAATCAGTGTCGGAAATATGGAATTTACAGGTAAACAGCTTAGAGAGGCTCTCGGACTGAGAAGTACTAACTTTACGGTTACAAAAACCGAGGACGGTATCGGATTTACTACAAAAGGGTTCGGACACGGAGCCGGAATGAGCCAATACGGCGCAAAGTATATGGCGGAAAACGGTTCGGACTATAAAAATATTCTTAATCACTATTATAAAAATATAGTCATTGACAGGCTTTAATAAAAAAGCGTTTTCATATATTTGAAAACGCTTTTTGACATTACTTTATACTGTATTTATCCCATGCTGTCGCCAGTTCTTTTGCTGCTTCTTCCGGATTTTCAGCTCCTGCTACGGCTGATACTATAAAAAATCCTTCAACTCCCGTTGCCGCAAGCTGAGGAATATCATTAATTGTTACGCCGCCGCCGACTACCACGGGAATGGGACTTAATTCCGAAAGTTTTTTAAGGTCGTCAAAACTTCTGGTGATTATTTTTCCGTCAATATCCTGTCCGCAGTTGGGCTTCGTAACGGATTCATGGAGAGGACCTGCACCGAAATAATCAATATTGCTTACATCTGTGGTTTTTATATAGTCAAATAATTCATGGGCTCTTGCCGAAAGACCTATTACAGAGTCTTCGCCGAGGTATTTTCTGCATATATCTACGGGGATATCTGTCTGACCTACATGTATACCGTCTACTTTTATCCCGAGTTCCCTTGCCGCCAGTACAACGTCAAGGCGATCGTCAACGAGCAGGGCGATTTCGTCTGATTTTCCTGCTTCTGCAATTATATCGGCAGACTTTTTTACAAGATTTATCATTTCAATTGCGGAGGCTTCCTTTGAGCGTATCTGTATACATGTGAAGCCTGCATCAACTACTGCTTTTATCATGCGTTCAACCGGTCTGCCGTTCGTGTTTTCAGGGCCTACTACAAAGTATTTTGAAATATCAAGTTTTTCTTTTACATACATTTTATATGTCCCCCCCTCAGTTTTCTGCTATTTCAAACGGATTCGAGGCTATATCTTCGGGAGACGCCATGTAGAGTTCATCTATAAACTGTACATAGAAACTGCCCGGTCCCTGCACTTTTTCTTCCGCTCTTTTTCCTGCAAGATTATATACTGCGGTTGCTGTAAGAGCGGCTATAAAAGGCGAAGCAGCTGTCGCATATACGGCAGTAACCCCTCCGAGAGAACATCCGCAGCCGGTAACCATTTCCATAAATTTAGAACCGCCGTGCGAATAGACGACTGTTGTTCCGTCGGTAACAAGATCTGTTTCTCCCGATACGGCTACGGCGCCTCCGGTATATTTTGCAAGAGCTTTTGCGGCTTCCTTTGCGGCTGTTACTGTGTCCGTAGAATCGACGCCTCGTACATTTGAACTTTCCGCTCCTCCGTTCAGTTCCCAAAGACCGGCAAGGGCTATGATTTCCGAAGCGTTTCCTCTTATTATTGTAGGTTTGTATTCTTTAAACTGCTTAAGAAGGCTTGTACGGAGGTCGCCTATTCCTATTGCCACAGGGTCGAGTACCCACGGTTTTCCTGCCTCATGGAGAGCCTTTGCCGTACGGGGAAGAGTTTCTTCGTATATCGGCATAAGCGTTCCGACGTTTATATATGTTGCGCCTCCCGCATTTGCAAGAAATTCGCCTTCGTCGGGAAGATATACCATAGCTGCGGAGCCGCCGACTGCCAGCTGGGCGTTTGCCACAAAGTTGATAGTTACCGAATTTGTTATTGAGCCGGCCATCGGATTTGAACTTTTTACTTTTTTAACCGCTTCAATTACTTGACTTTTGATTTCTTCGTTAGTGTACATTTTTTTTGCCTCCTCTGCAATCGCAAAAATTTAATTTTGAGAAAACTGTGTAGTAAAAAAGGCGCCTGCCCTTCGGCAAGCACCTTTTGATTTGTTAGTTGATTTTACGTTGCTTCCCTACGACAGTTTTAACTGACAGGTTCAAAGGGTCAGGTTTTACCTTCTCAACCCGCAGGGAAATAATCCCGTTGAGTCCCCCCACAAACTTATTCTGTTTTTATTATCCTAGCACTTAATTTGTTACATGTCAATCAATGATATATAACGATGATTAGAAATGAATTGCGGTAATAATATGAATATTTATTTTGCAAGCATCATTCTGTCGTTTGAGAGTTCTTCTCCGCTGGCTTCCGTAAATTTTATCAATAAATCGTCAACCGTAAGTTTTTTCTTTTCTTCGCCTGCCACGTCATATATTACTTTTCCGTTATTCATCATTATCAGCCTGTTTCCTATAGCAATAGCGTCTTTCATATTGTGCGTTACCATAAGCGTCGTAAGATTGTTTTCGGAAACAAGTTCTTCCGTAAGAGAGAGAACCTTTGCGGCTGTTTTTGGGTCAAGAGCAGCTGTATGTTCGTCTAAAAGCAAAAGCTTCGGCTTTTTAAGCGTAGCCATAAGAAGCGTAAGAGCCTGTCTTTGACCGCCTGAAAGGAGACCGACTTTACTGGACATTCTGTCTTCAAGACCAAGGCCGAGCCTTGCCAGAGCCTCTCTGTAGCCGTCTTTTTCAGATGATTTTATACCCCAGCCAAGACCTCTTTTTTTGCCTCTTCTGAAAGCAAGGGCAAGATTTTCCTGTATTTCCATTCCTGCCGCTGTTCCGAGCATAGGGTCCTGGAACACTCGACCGATATATTTTGCACGTTTGTACTCGGGGTCTCTGGAAATGTTCACGCCGTCTATTTCTATTTTACCGGAGTCGATAGGGTATACGCCGGCTATCATATTAAGAGTTGTACTTTTTCCGGCTCCGTTACCTCCGATTACCGTTACAAAATCACCTTCATTAAGATGCAGATTTATTCCGTTCAGAGCCTTCTTTTCATTTATCGTACCTTTATTAAAGGTCTTTTTTACATTTATAATATCAAGCATTGTCGTCATCTCCTTCACTGTAAGCCTTTTTAGCAGCCATTTTTCGGGATATTGTAGGTATACACAAAGCGAGGGCAACTATTACTGCCGATATAAGTTTCATATCGTTTGCGTTAAGACCGAGATAGAGGACAACTGCTCTGATAATAAAGTATATTACTGCGCCTACTGCTGCGGAAATAAGTTTCACACCGAAGTTGATGAAATGTTTAAATAAAACCTCGCCTATTATTATGGCGGCAAGAGCTATTACGATAGCGCCCTGTCCCATACCTATATCCGCATATTTTTGCATCTGGGCTACAAATGCGCCGGAAAGAGCAACAAGACCGTTGGAAAGCATAAGAGCCAGAAGTTTAGTATTATTTGTATTTACACCGAGGGCGCGTATCATGGTTTCGTTGTTTCCCGTAGCTCTTAAAGCGCTTCCTATTTCCGTACCGAAGAACCAGTACATTATAAAAATAATTATTGCCACAACAACTACTCCTACGACAAGAGACGCCTGAGATTGCGTTAATCCGAGCTTCTGAATAATAGGAGACGCTGTTTCCACAACTGTATTTCCCGTACGTCCCACAAAGCTGCTTATAATAGTTTCTTCATTGAGAAGAGGAAGGTTGCTTTTTCCGCCGAGTATCCTGAGGTTGATTGACCAGAGAGAAAGCTGCGTCAGGATTCCGGCAAGGATTGCGGGAATATTGAAAAATGTATGGAGTATGCCTGTTACAGCGCCGGCAAGGAGACCGGCTCCGACTGCGAGAACAGTAGCGACAACAGGATTTACCCCGTTTATGATAAGTATGGCGCATGTACAGCCGCCGAGTGCAAAGCTGCCGTCAACCGTAAGGTCGGCTATATCAAGAAGCTTGTATGTAATATATACGCCCAGAGCCATAATACCCCAGAGTATTCCCTGTCCTGTAGCGCCCAGGAGAGATGTTAAAAGATTGCTCATAATTTAAAACCTGCTTTCTAAATATTTCAGGCGAAATGGTATAAAAAACCAAATGCCTTTAAATACGCAAAAGGCTGAGCCGTTTATAACGGCTCAGCTTATTTCAAAGATTTACGTTACTGGATAGCTGATAAGTCAACATTAAGTTTTGCTGCGATTTCTTCATTGACTGTAAGTTCATATTCATCACTGGGCTGATACTGTATAGGCATCTCTGCCGGATTCTTTCCGTTTACGAGTATATCAACAGCCATTTCGCCTGCCATGTAACCGAGTTTGTAGTAATCTATTCCGTATGTTGCGAGACCTCCGGCTTCAACCATTCCGCTTTCACCGCATATAACGGGGAGTCCGTTGTCTGTTGCAATCATTGATACTGTAGCCATACCGTTTGCTATTGTGTTGTCTGTGGGGGCAAATATAACGTCTACCTTGCCTACCATGGATTCTACAACAGTCTGTATTTCGTTTGTGCTTGATACTGTAAAGTCAGTAGCTTCAAGACCGAGTTCCGTACATGCTTCCCTTGCCAGTTCAGCCTGTATTGAAGAGTTGGACTCGGCTGAGCAGTAGAGGATACCTACTTTGGAAGCATCGGGGAAAAGATCCTTAAGCAGTTTTATCTGCTCCGATATGGGAGTAAGGTCAGAGGTTCCCGTAACATTTCCGCCGGGAGCTTCGTTTGAAGCTACAAGACCGCTTGCGGCAGGGTCTGTAACAGCTGAAAGAACAATGGGAATATCTTTTGTCATGCCGGCTACAGCCTGGGCTGCGGGCGTTGCTATTGCATAAATAAGGTCGTTTCCGTCGTTAACGAGCTTTTCCGCTATTGTCTGGCATGTAGGCTGGTCGTTTGAAGCATTCTGCTGGTCAACTTCGTATTTTATTCCGGAAGCGTCGAGAGCGTCAATAAATCCCTGATTTGTTTTATCTAACGCAGTATGCTGTGTAAGCTGGAGTACGCCGATTTTATATGTTTTGCCGTCGGCTGCTTCTGCCTGTTCGTTGTTTGCAGTGTCTGTCTGTTCTGATGAATTGTCGGAACTTCCGCAGGCTGTAAGAGCAAGAGCGGCTGTTACGGCAATTGCGGCTCTGAGAAATTTCTTCATAGTTATTACCTCCTGGTATTTTATTAAATTAATCATTTTTTTGCTTAACGATTATCTCAAATTATACAACGTGGCTTTAAAACTTTCAATCGCTAAATTGATGTTTAACGGGGGAATAAGTGCTTAAAATTTATAATTGTTTTTGTAATATATGTATAGTCTTTTTTTAAAACTGGTAAATTTATATATTTTTTTATTAAAAGATATGGTTCGATTTTTTCGATATTACAGAAATGACTTTTTTCGTTCGGCAAACGATTACAATGGTAAAATTTGTTTATTTATGAATACTGTAATTATGCAAATCAACATATAGATGGTATATGGGGCATATAAATAAGCAAGGAATTGTTTAGAGGAGTGCTTTTCTTGAAGTCATATATCGAAGAAAGAGCGGTAGAGGTAGCGAATTTTATAATTAATTCAAATTCTACGGTGCGGGAAACCGCGAAAAAATTCGGTATAAGTAAATCGACGGTACACAAGGACATAACTGACAGGGTAGAAAAAATAGACCCTGAACTTGCGCGTTCGGTAAGAAAAATTTTGGAGATTAACAAAGCGGAAAGACATATAAGAGGCGGACTTGCCACGAGAGAAAAATATTTGCATATGAGATAAAACAGCATAAATGTTGCGTATAGTGATAAAATCCCCGAATGTTGCGACGTTCGGGGATTTTTACATGATTTACAGTTAAATAGATACTCCTTTCAGCGGAATTAAAAAATAATTTTTGATTATAACAAAATTAAAGTGCCACGATAACGAAATATCATGTATAATAGATTGTGGAAAAATTTTAAATTGATGGGAGAACAAAATGAAAAATACACAGGGCAAAGGGCGGGAAGAGTTCCGTACCAAAATGGGATTTATTATAGCCTGCATAGGTTCGGCGGTAGGAATGGGCAATATATGGATGTTTCCGTACCGAACAGGAAAATTCGGGGGAGCGGCATTTCTTATACCGTATTTTATATTTGTAATACTGCTTGGATTTACAGGCGTTATAGGTGAAATGGCATACGGAAGAGGAATGAAAAGCGGACCTGTCGGAGCATTTTCAAAGGCTATGGAAATGCGTTTCGGTAAAAAAGGAAAGACTTGGGGAAAAATAATAGGAATGATACCCGTTATAGGTTCACTGGGAATAGCAATAGGATATTCGGTCGTTGTAGGATGGTTTTTGAAATATCTTTTCAGCGCCGTTACGGGTTCACTTCTTAATGTCGAAAATATGGGAGCATATTTCGGAGAACTTGCCGTTGATTTCGGAAGCATAGGCTGGCATATGCTGGGTCTTGCGCTTACATTCATAATTATGCTTCTGGGAGTAACAAAGGGTATCGAAAAAATGAATAAAATAATGATGCCGATATTCTTTGTATTTTTTATACTGCTCCTTATAAGAGTTATCACGCTTCCTGGAGCGGTTGAAGGATATAAATATTTGTTTTTACCTGAATGGTCTAACCTTAAAGATATAAAAACATGGGTTTATGCCTTGGGGCAGGCGTTTTTCTCGTTATCCTTGGCAGGATCGGGAACGCTTGTATACGGAAGTTATCTGAAAAAGGATACGGACGTTGTGGAGTGTGCTAAAAATGTAGCATTTTTTGATACATGCGCCGCTATACTTGCGGGAATGGTTGTAATACCGGCTGTGTTTGCATTTAATCTTGATGTTGCCAGCGGACCTCCAATGATGTTTATCACACTTCCGGCTGTATTTCAGATGATGCCTATGGGCGGAGTATTTGCGGTTCTGTTTTTTATAGCGGTTATATTTGCAGCCATAACGTCTCTTATGAACCTTTTTGAAACGCCTATAGAAGCTTTGCAGGAACAGCTTAAACTTCCGAGATGGGCTGCCGTATGTATCATAGCGATAATAGCCGCCGCTGTCGGAATTTTTATAGAAAGCGGAGATTCCGTAGGAGCATGGATGGACGCGGTATCCATTTATATAATTCCGTTGGGCGCATTGCTTGCGGGAATCATGTTCTTTTGGGTATGTCCTAAAGGATATGCAAGAACACAGGTTGAAACAGGTAGAAATAAACCCGTAGGTAAGTGGTTTGAGCCGCTTACAAAGTATGTATTCGTCGGAATTACTCTTGTAGTATATGTGCTTGGAATATTATTCGGCGGAATAGGTTGATTTAAAAGGCGGAAAATTAAATTTGATAATCGCAAATGAAAAAGAGGATTTTTATGAAGCATATTGTTATAGTCGCAACGGGCGGAACTATCGCCGGAACGGGAAACTTGGGAAAATCCGCCGTATACGAGGCGGGAAAAATCAGCATTGACGAAGTAATAGAATCGATACCGATGATAAATGAAATAGCCGAATTGAGCGAGGTACAGCTGTTTAATGAAGACAGTAATGAAATAAACGAAGAAAAGTGGATAACTCTGGCAAATACTTTAAACGAAATTGTGTCAAGAGACGATGTTGACGGCGTTGTTGTAACGCACGGAACGGATACGCTTGACGAAACGGCGTATTTTCTCAATCTGACGGTAAATACCGTTAAACCTGTTGTTATAACAGGGGCAATGCGTCCTGCCACGGCGACCAGTGCGGACGGACCTATGAATCTGTTCCAGGCGGTCAGCCTGGCTGCCAGTGAGGAAGCGCGCGGACACGGCGTTATGGCGGTGTTTTCCAGTACGATTTATGCGGCAAGGGAAATACAGAAGGTGCATAACTTTAAGGTAGACGCATTCGGACAAAGAGAACTGGGATGTCTGGGATATATGCGGGACGAAGTGCCGTATATGTATGCCACAAGCTTTAAGAGGCATACATATAAATCCTCTTTTTCTTTAAAACGGCTGACAGCTCTCCCTAAAGTAGGAATGGTTTACTACTATGCAGGGGCTGACTCTTCGATTTTGGAACAGATGGCAAAACACCATGAGGGAATTGTAATTGCAGGCTCCGGCAGCGGAAACTACAGCCGTCAGTGGCAGGAAACAATATACAATCTGTATCGTGAAAAAGGGACTTTTTTTGTACGGTCCTCAAGAGTAAATCAGGGTATCGTATTTGACAGCAAAATTTTTGATCCGAATGATATATGTATCCCGGCAAATACTTTATCAGCGCAGAAAGCCAGAGTATTGCTTATGCTTGCACTGAATACAACAAAGGATTTAAAGGAAATAAAAGCTGTTTTTGACGAGTATTGATTTTATGGCACAATCGTTTTATATCTGAAATAGATGAAAAACATTGACAAAACTTATGTGAAAGTATATATTGAAGTTAAATTTAATATTTTATGGGGTGCTGAAATAAAATTCGGCTGAGAGAGCAAAATGCTTAACCCTTGGAAGAAAAGTCTTCCGTAACCTGATTTGGGTAATGCCAACGTAGGAAAAAAGAGTGAAAACTGACAGACGCATATCCAAGGGATAGGCGTCTTATTTTTTTAAAATTAGGAGGGATAAAACCATGGAAACGGCGAAAATAAAGGAAATGGCCGGAGAATGTCTTGAAAGCCAGGTAGAATTGCTTAAAAGATTTGCCGCTATTGACTGCGAATCTAAGAATGAGGACGGTAACCGTAAAGTTGTGGATATCGCCAAAGAAGTATTATCATCAATAGACGGCATAGAAATAAAAGAAGTATATTTTGAGGGGACGGGAAGCCATATAGTGGCAAGAATAGTTCCTGAAAACCCCGAAGGCAAAATAGTTATAAATTGCCATATGGATACGGTGTTTCCTGCCGGATTTGCAGAGAAAAATCCGCCTTATATAGATGATGAAAACTGGCTGCACGGTCTGGGAGTAGGAGACTGCAAGGGAGGATTTGTTGTTTCTGCCTATGCCGTAAAGACAGCTTCTAAGCTGGGACTTTTACCGAATAAGGAAATAGTAATGATATACAGCTGTGATGAAGAAATCGGTTCGGTAACAAGCAGTGTTGTTTTTGAGCAGGAAGCAATGGGCGCGGAATGTGCGTTTGTGTTTGAGGGCGCCGTTAAAAGAGGAGACGGATACGGAATTGTAACGGAAAGACGCGGAGTTATATTGGGAGCGCTTGACATTAAAGGAGTAGAAGCCCATGCAGGAGGAGCGTATCTTGACGGGCACAGCGCCGTTAAGGAGCTTGCGCATAAAATACTTAAGTATTATGACTTTAATGATTATGACAGAGAGATATATTACAACGTTGCCCCTATATCGGGAGGAAGACCTAACGGAGTTGTTGCGGGAGACGCTCACATGGAGTTTTGTGTTGCCGGACTTCCGACAAACGAGTCGTTTGCCGAAGCGGAGGCTAATATCCGTTCCCTTGCAGAAAGTAATGAAGACCCCGAATGTAAAACTACTGTCGATTACAGGACTCTTTTCCCTGCATTGGAGAGAACGAAAAAAGGAAGCGAGATGTGCGCTATAGCCGAAAAGGCAGGAGAGCTTTTGGGAATGCATATAGAAGAAGCCTTTGAGCCGACGGCAACGGACGCAAACTGGTTCTGCTATTTCGGAGTTCCTGCAATTGACGCACTCGGACCGCTCAATTACGGTATACATACAACGGAAGAAAAGGTATATATACCTTCAATAAGAGAAATGACGGAACTTTTCACAACTATGCTTGCTATTATGTAAATTGGGAGGATTATAAAGATGAAGAAATTTTTAGCGTTAATATTATCGGGAATTATGATGTTGTCGGTGGCTGCATGCTCATCGGGACAGACTGCGGAGAATGAAAATACAGCCGGAGAGCTTCAGGACTTCGACATTGTTCTGGACTGGTACCCCAATGCGGTTCATTCGTTTATTTATGTGGCAATGGAAAAGGGATATTATGAGGAAGAGGGACTTAAGGTCAACGTGCAGTTCCCGTCAAACACAAACGACGCAATTTCGTTGACAGCAGCAGGACAAGCTGACGCAGGGCTTTATTACCAGACAAATACCGTTTCTACAGCCGCTAATCAAAACATACCTATAAAAGTAATAGGAACAGTCGTACAGCATCCGTTAAATATAGTTATGTCCATGGGAGAAAGTGGAATAAACGGCGCGAAAGACTTAAAAGGAAAAACAGTAGGTTATCCTGGAACGCCTGATAATGAAGTTTTTATTAAAGCAATGATGGAGCACAACGGTCTTAAGTACGAGGACGTTACTATGCAGGACGTAGGCTTTGATTTGAATACTGCTTTGATAACGGGAAATGTTGACGCTATCATCGGCGGGTATATAAACCATGAATATCCTACGCTTTTACAGGAAGGCTATGATGTAACTTACTTTGATATAACTGATGAGGGAATCCCAGATTATGAAGAACTTGTACTTGTAACGGGAGAAAAACAGATAGAAGAAGAAAGCGATAAGCTGGAAGCGTTTATAAGGGCGTCAAAGAAAGGCTTTGAGGACATGAAAAAAGATCCGCAGGCGGCTCTTGATACCTTGCTTAAATACCAGGATGAGGGCAACTATCCCCTTGACCCCGAAATAGAAAAGGCAAGCATGGAAATACTCCTGCCTCTTATGGAAAGTGATGAACAGGAGTTCCTTACCGTAAATGAACAGAGTTGGACAGATACGATAGATTGGCTTAACGAGCAGGGATTATTGGAAAATGAGATAAGCGCTTCCGACATCCTGGCGTTGCAGGGAGAGTAATATGGGAAAAGGAAAATTATATGGAGTGAGCGTAGGCCCGGGTGATCCCGAGCTTATGACACTCAAGGCTGTAAGAATAATAAGAGAGGCGGACGTTATAGCTCTGCCCCACAAGGATAAAGAAAAATGCGTATCCTATAAAATAGCTGTTCAGTCTGTGCCGGAGATGGACGAAAAAGAATTTTTGATGATACACATGCCTATGACAAAGGACAGGGAACAGCTGAAAAAAGCGCATGAGGACGGAGTTAATGCAGTTGCGGAAATGTTGGACAGAGGAAAAAGTATCGCCTTTCTTACTTTAGGAGACGTATGTATATATTCATCGTGCCAATATATATATCAGCCGATAAATGAAATGGGATATGATACGGAACTTATAAGCGGCGTGCCATCGTTTTGCGCGGCGGCGGCAAGACTTGACAGACCGCTTGTAAGCGGAGAACAGAAACTGCATGTAATACCGGCTTCATACGATTTTGAAGAGTATATGCAATTGGACGGCGTAAAGGCGCTTATGAAAGCGGGCAAAAACCTGGAAAGGATAAAAGCGCTTGACTGTAAGCTTTGCGGTGTTGAAAACTGCGGTATGGATAATGAAAAGATTTATAAAAATAAAAATGAAATAGGGGATAAACAGGGATACTATTCATTGTTTATAGCGGACTGAAAAAGCCGCATAATAAAAGAGACAGATATGTGAACGAACCGTTTGGTGCGTACAGTACAAAATGCTTCGGTTCACATGGTCTGTCTTTTTTTATATAAAGGGATTGCAGTTATGGGTTCAGTAACGATTAAATTCGTTCGATTAAAAAGGAGGATTTTTGTTTCTTACAAATTTTTTAAGAACAGTATTAATTTTATAACAGTACTTGACAATGCAAGGTACTAGATATAATATAATATTAGAAAGGAGATAGGCTATGAATGTACAATTTAAAAAAGGCGTACTGGAACTTATAGTGCTTGTGGCTGTAAACAACAAAGATATGTACGGATATGAGTTGGTGGCTGAGGTCTCTAAGGTGGTAAACGTAAATGAAGGAACAATATATCCTCTTTTAAAAAGGCTTACCAATGAAAAGTATTTTGATACATATTTGAGGGAGTCTAACGAAGGACCGCCGAGGAAGTACTATCGTTTAACGGCTTCGGGTATTATATATATGGACAGCCTGAGGAAAGAATGGGATAATCTCCAGGAAAGCGTAAATAGTTTTTTAAAGGAGCACGGATATGAATAAGACAGAATTTTTAAACGAACTGGAAAAAAGAATACGGGTGCTGGAGAAAAACGAGATAAAAGACATATTAAGCGAATACTCTCAGCACATAGATATGAGAATGGAAAGCGGACTGAGCGAGGCCGACGCCATTAAAGATTTCGGCAACATGGACGACTTGGCGGCGGAAATTTTGGAGGCGTATCATGTAAATCCGGAGTATGAAAAAAATGATGATATGGTTACGGACGCTGCTGAGAATAAAAAAGGTCTGAAAGGACTATGGACTGCTTTTATGGGAATATGCGCTTCTGCTGTGGGAGGAATTAAAAGCTTTTTTAAAGCCGGCGGAAGACTGATAAAAAAGATAGTTTTGAAAATTTGGTCGCTGATATCTTTATTATGGTTTAAAATAAAAGGCCTGTTCGGCAGAAAAGAAAAGCCTGTACAGTCCGAGACTGAGCAAATAATAAAAGAGACTGACATCAATGAAAATACAGATATAAAAAAATCCGATAAGCATAAAAAAATCGGAAAAGCAAAGGGAAGGTGCAGGAAAATGATCAGCGGATTTTTATTTATATGCCTGGCAATTATAGTTATACTTTGTCTTATACCCGTTACAATAGGAGGACTTATTTCCGTATTCGGACTCGGGGCGTCAATAGTGTTGATGGTACAGGGCTATCCTGTTCTGGGAATATTTATAATATGTCTCGGCTGCTCTGTGATGGGTGTTTCTCTCTGGCTTCTTCTAGTATCGCTTATAATAAAAAAGAAGAATATAAACAAAATCGAAGAAATCAGAGAAGACGATAAAGAAAAAGAAACGGAAGAAAATATCGAAGAATATATTATTGAAGACTATACTGCGAAGGAGGACGATGAACAATGAACAGAAAGGCACTTGGAATAGCGTTTTTATCAGGCGTGCTTTTATGTGGTCTTGGCTGCGGAGTTGCTTTTGCGCAGTATTCAAAAATGGAGTATGCCGGTGAGAGAATAATCGGAGGAGAAAATATAGTTAAGGAGACGTTGGAAGCCGAGCTTGAGAGCGAAGGCAAGATACTCATACCGTCTTACTATACAACGTCTTATTCAAGATACGGAACTACATTGGAGACAGACGAGAATATTCCCAAGAATAAAATAATATTTGATATTGAGTATAATCCCGAGAGATTCGCACCGGCTGTTGAAAGACACACTCAGTATGAGGATATACTATACGGAACCGAAGTAGTAAACAAGTACGGGGAAGTTATCGACTACAGAGAAGAGTACAAAACCGATCCCGAAAAAGTAATCGGAGAAGTTTACGAATTGGGAAGACCGAAGTATTATGATGATGTTAAGGATTTTTTTGAAGTGAAAGATATGGTTCTTTCTGATATTAAAAACGGAAAGCTCGGAAATTACAGAGTAGAGTATATTGAAAGCATAACAGTAAGGGTAAATCCCGCTAACGCGGATAGAGTAGAATTTTACTATTAATTATTTAAGTGATAGGATAATATAAAGACAGGTCGTTTTCATAACGGTCTGTCTTATTTTTTCTTGAAAAATATATTTTATAAAAATTAAATGTATGAAGTAAGAAAGGGGAAAGGCGTAATTTGAGAAAGGTTATATTATATATCGCCATGAGTCTGGATGGTTATATTGCGGACAAAAACGGAGGAGTGGACTGGATAGAGGGAGACGGGAGCAATAAGGGAAACGAAGGAAGCTATGGAAAATTTATTGATACTGTAGATACGGTCATTATGGGTTATAAAACCTATAACCAAATAGTAACGGAACTGTCTCCCGAAAAATGGGTTTATGAAGGATTAAAAACATACGTAATAACTCATAGAAAAATTGAGAATAATAAAAATGTAAATTTTATTAACGGCAGTATCGAAGAGGCTATTACGGAACTGAAAAATAACAACGGAAAAAATATATGGATATGCGGCGGCGCAAAAATTGTAAACGAGCTTATAGACATGGGGCTGATAGATATAATATGCGTCAGTATCATCCCTGCATTAATCGGCGGAGGAACACGCCTTTTCGGAGAGCGTACGGAAAAATACGGTCTTAAATTTATTTCGTCGGAAAACTATAACGGAATTACAGATTTGGTATACGAATTAAAAAAGTAAATAGATAAAGATTAAAAATTATTGTGTCAGAATGGCGGTGTCAATTTGTATTATACGATTGAAAACAATAAGCTTATCAGATGCGTAGAACCTATAGAGGGAAACCCCAATATAGTTCTGGAAGAATATAAGGAGGGTACAGTTCCGAAAAATAAGCATAACATAGCTTCATCAGTATTTAACGACGTTTTTTCACACTATTCATTTCATTTTGAAAGCCGCGACGGTTTTGATTTGTTGTGTATGAGGATGAAAAGCGTAGACAACTTTTCCAGAAAAGATTTTCCGATTTATATTTTTCTGAAAAGCAACAGCCTGATAATATATGCCGTTAAAACGGAGAGAATAGAAGAAAGACTTGATACGGCGTCAAAGAACAGCAGTAACATAATGTCATTGGGAGAGGTTGTATATCAATTTATGAATATGCAGATAAACGGGGACTTAAAATATCTGGAAAGTTTTGAAAATGAATTTACAAAAATCGAGGAAAGGGTATTTGATGACGACCGAAATGACGATTATATACATGAATTTATATCGGTAAGGAAAAAAATCAGACGCATAAAACTTTATTATGAGCAGTTTTTAAATATACTTAACGATATAGAGGCAAACGAAAACGGACTCTTTGACAAACATTCCGTTAAACAGTTTAGAATACTGTCAAGAAAAACGGAAAGACTTTATACAAAAACAATAAGCCTGATGGACTATATATCGGAGATAAGAAGCGCCTATCAGGCAGAGGTTGAATTGTCCCTAAATAAGACAATGAAAGTTTTAACAGTCATTTCCGTAGTCGTTTTGCCGCTTACATTGATAGTAGGCTGGTACGGCATGAATTTTGATATGCCGGAGTATAATTCTCCGTATGGATATCCCGTTATGGTAGGGTTAAGTATTCTGTCGGTAACAATTTCGATTTTGTATTTCAGAAAGCATAATATCTGACTTTAAAGCTTCAACGGCATACATTATTTCCTCTTCGGTATTAAAAAAACCGAATGAAAAACGTATTGTGCCGCTTGGGAAAGTTCCCATGACCTTATGGGCGTTGGGGGCGCAGTGCATACCGACCCTTGTCATTATTCCGAACTGTTTTTCCAGAATAAAGGCTGCGTTTGCCATATCTGTATTTGCCGTTACGGATACCGTAGCCGTTCGGTTTTTTACTGTTTTTGAACCTATGATTTTATAATTAGGTATCTGTTCAATACTTTCGATAAAAAGCTTTGTAAGGAGCAGTTCTTTATCGGCTATGGTTTTTATACCTGTTTCGTTTATAAATTTCAGACCTTCCCTAAGACCGTAAATACCGGGTATGTTTAATGTTCCTGCCTCAAACCTGTCGGGCATAAAGTCTGGAACCGTTTCCATGTCGGACTGACTTCCCGTTCCTCCGCTTATAAGGGGTTCCGTTTTTTCTGCCATATCGTCTGTAATTATAAATCCTCCTATACCCTGAGGACCGTAAAGACCTTTATGTCCTGTAAAGCACAAGGCGTCTATATGGCATTTTTTCATGCTTATAGGTATTGTTCCTGCGCTCTGGGCGCTGTCAACTATAAACTTTAATCCGTTTTCCGAACATATTTTTCCTATTTCTTCTATATCGGAAACTGTGCCGAACACGTTGGAGGCATGGTTTATTATAACCGCCTTTGTGTTTTCCTTTATCATGTTTTTGTCAAATATAGTTTTTCCGTCGGAATCGCATGGAAGGCGGTCAAAGGAAACGCCTATTTTTGTCAGCTGGTTTAGAGGACGCATGACGGCGTTGTGCTCCAAAGACGATACAAGCACATGATCTCCCGATTTCAAAAAACCTTTTATTACAACGTTCAGAGCCTCCGTAACATTTGATGTAAACACAACGTTTTCGGGTTTGTCCCAGTCAAAAAATTTACATAATAATTCCCTTGTTTCATATACGGCTTCAGCGGCTTCAAATGCCTTATCATATATACCTCTGCCGATATTCATTCCGTTATTTTTTATATAGCCGTAAACCGCCTCCGCAACTCTTTCCGGTTTAGGATAAGTGGTGGCGGCATTATCAAAATATACTTTCCTCATAAAATCACCCTTACAAATGATTATATCACCATGATATCGAAAGCCGCAATATTAAAAAAGAACCGTATATCAACAGTTCAGATAGGCTTTTCCCTCCGACACTATGTATACGGTTCCCGTAATATAAATTTCTCCGCTTATAAAGTTTGCGTCAACTTCTATTTCTCCACCGGGCTGTTTAAGCAATATACGGACGTCTTTTTTATACTTATTGCATAAATAATATCCGACTGCCTCACTTCCGCTTCCACAGCCCCTTTCCCAACAGGAACTTCCTATTGATTTTACAACTACGAAAGGATGTATTCTCATATTGGTTTCATCAAATACGATTATTCCGAAAGCGTCGTCGCTTATTTGGGACTTTAGAACATTTTCTTCGTTTTCGATGATTTCCTTAAAATTATTTCCGATATACTCAACAGGCAGTATTATATGGCGTATCCCCGGGAGAACCACTGTAGGAAGTGTATACTCGTTTCCGCCTATTAAATAGGTTTCATTATATATACCCAGGGGAGAAGGCATTAGAACCGTACCTTTAAAGCCGTGTTCCAAAGCCTTGACCTTGCAGTTTAATATTCCGTCAGCTCCCGATACTTCAAGGGGAATATTCATTGTTTCACCGCACCGTATACCTTTTTTGTGGGCAATATATGAAGCTGCCGCCATTGTGCCGTTTCCGCAAAACTCTCCGCCTGCCATTTGCAGTCCGGCGTACGCATTAGGATTTGACGATTTCTCGATAAAACCTGCCTGTTCGGCATATACGGAATTATATTTTATTATTTCCGAGCCTATTTCAGCTTGTTTTTCCCTCGGCACACGGCTTTTTATAAGAACAGTCATGTTTTCGGTAGGAGAAAGCTTTACAAAATCCAATTCCATTTATATCACCTTACTGCTGAAATCTGTTCAGGAAAAGCTTTGTTCTTTCCTGCTTAGGATTGTTTATTACATCGTTGGGATTGCCTTCTTCAACGATAACTCCGCCGTCCATGAATATGACATGGTTCGAGACGTCTCTTGCAAAGGACATTTCGTGGGTTACGATTATCATTGTCATGTGTTCTGCCGCAAGGTCTTTAATAACTTTTAATATTTCGCCTGTAAGTTCGGGGTCAAGAGCAGACGTAGGTTCGTCGAAAAAAAGCATTTTAGGCTTCATGGCAAGCGCTCTGGCAATTGATACCCTCTGCTGCTGTCCGCCGGAAAGCTGATAAGGATAGTAGTCGCCCTTATCGGAAAGACCCATTTTGGACAAAAGTTCTTTTGCTTCCTCGTATACCTCGTCTTTATTTCTCTTCTGCACAAGTATTGGCGCTTCGGTAATATTTTTTATAACCGAGTGATGAGGAAAAAGATTAAAGTTCTGAAATACAAGACCGAAGTTCGACTTTATTTTTTTCAGCTCGTCCGCGGAAGCGTAAACAGAACCGTTTTCACTGTTTTTTGCGGCATAGTTTCCGAGATATATTAAATCTCCATTATCCATTGTTTCCAGAAGAGTTGCGCATCTGAGAAGAGTTGACTTTCCCGAACCCGATGGGCCGATTATTGATACGACCTGACCTTCACTGACAGAAAGATTTATATCTTTTAACACTTCAAGGCCGCCGAAATGTTTTTTTACATGATTCATTTCAAGTACATTCATTCGATTGACCTCCTTAATGATAATAGTTCAGTTTTTTCTCTATTTTTTCCATAACGTGCGCTACGATAAAGTTAAATACAAAGTAGAATACGCCGGCTATGAAAAGAGGCATGATATTTGTCTGAGCGGCGGCAATCTGCTTTGCGATTGTAAACATTTCCGCATAGGATATTGCAAATGCAAGAGAGGTGTCTTTTACAAGAGTTATAACTTCGTTTGTAACCGAAGGAATTACCCTTTTAACCATCTGCGGGAATATTATATGTATAAAAGTCTGGCTTTTGCTGTAACCGAGCACGTTAGCCGCTTCATATTGACCGACAGGTATGGACTGTATTCCCGAACGGTATATTTCCGCAAAATAGGCGGAATAGTTTATTGAGAAACCGAGAATAAGCGCTATAAATCTGTAAGAGCTTGAAAGCTTTATTTTAAACAGATAAAACGGTCCGAAAAATACGACTATAAGCTGAAGCATTAAAGGAGTGCCTCTTAGAATAGATATAAAAATCCTTGCTACGGTATTTAAAGGTTTAAATTTGGACGTTCTGCAAAACATTACAAGAAGACCGAGAGGCAGCGAAAACAGAAGCGTCAGAAAAAATATGAGAACGGTCTGCCCGAAACCTGCTGTAAGCTGAGTAAGCATAGCGGAAAAGGACATAAAAATCATTCCTTTCAAAAATAAAATAAAGTATGTTATAAACGCACAAAGCGGCGAAGAAAAATCTTCGCCGTATTTTGAGCTGAATTAAGAATTTTATTTGCCGAGGCAAACCATCTGGTCAAGGTTGTAGTCTGTATAATTTGCAACTATTTCATCAAATGTTCCGTCGGCAACCATTTCATCTAGAGTAGCCTGAACCTGGTCTCTGAGTTCGGTATTACCGAGTTTAAAACCGATAGCGTACTGTTCTGTTGAAAGTGGCTCATCGAGTTTTCTGAACGTATCGCCCCTTGATGTAAGCTGATACTGAGCAACACCGATGTCAACTGCTATAGCGTCAACAACTCCGCTTTCAAGTTCCATAAACGCTGTGTTATAGTCCGCAACCTGTTCCAATGAAGCGAATGAAGCTGCAAGAGCAAGGTTTTCTTCATTATCTTCTTCAGATGTGAGAGCAGCAAGGGCAGATGAGTCAGCCTGTGTAACTACTACTTTTCCGGCAAGGTCATCTTTTGTCTGAATGTCGGAGTCGGCAAGTACGACAAATACGATACTGTTATCTACATAAGGGTCGCTGAAAGTATATTTATCTTCACGGCCTGTCATTGTAAAACCGTTCCATATACAGTCGATTGAACCGGAGTTAAGCTCCATATCTTTTGAGTTCCAGTCAACGGGCTGTTTTACAAGCTCCCAACCGTTTCTGTCGCATACTTCCTGAGCAAGGTCGAGGTCAAAACCGACATAGCTTCCGTCCTCAGCCATATAGCCGTAGGGAGGGTATTCTGCGTCAAAGCCTACTGTAAAAGTAGTTCTTTCACCTGCTTCGGCTCCTTCTTCGGTAGCTTCGTTATTTTCCGCAGGTTCTTCGGATGTACTTGAACATCCTGTCATAACTCCTAATGCCATAACAACAGCAACGGCTGCCGCTAAAAATTTCTTCATATAAATCTCCTCCTAAATCGTATTATTGATTAAGTCTTTATTATATTACCATATTAGCACGCTAAAGTAAATGGAAAAAACAAATTGTTTTTAGACAAAAATTTTATATGTTTGCATTAGCGGATTGTGAATATATAACAAATTCTATTATGTATAATCTGCAAATGTGCCGTTTACATTAGGAAAACTATTTGATATATTTATATTATACATCAGTGGATTCAGCACATAATGCTTTGCCGTTACTGTAAAGGAAAGGTGTGAAACAATGATTAAAAAATTTAAAGGTTTTATTGGGCTGTTACTTTCCATAATAATGATGTTTCAAGCTGCAGTTCCTGCGTTTGCGAGCCAGATATCTGACGATTATATAGTTGACGAAAGCTATGAAATTCTACTTGAAGATGAAGAATTTCAAGCCAGTCTTGCGGAACTTGATGAGTTGGCGCAACAATATTATGATTATTATCAAGAGCACGGAGAATATCCGTCTTATGATGTTGAACTATACATTTCGGCTAATATGGCAATAGATTATCTTAATGCGGCAGGATTTGCAATTACTGCTTCTTCTTTTGCGGAACTGGCTGCTTCTTTGGGAAGCTTAGCTGGCATAGGCTCAGCTCTTCCGGCAGTTATTGTTGTATGCATAATTTTAGGTGTTACATATGCTGCATGTACAGCTGACCTTTCTAGTTCGGGAGTTAAAAAACTTGATTCTAAGGTTTCTTCTGTAGTAACAGAGGTTGGTAATAGTGTTACCACAAATAGATCTGAAGCTAAAAGTAATGCAAGAGAAGCTGTAATTACATCGGCAGATTACTGGAGAAATAGAAGAGAATATGAGTACTTTGAATGTGTTACTACTGATACTGACGGACTCGGAGGAATAATTGTTGGAGAACCAATATCAGAGGCAGAGGCAATTGCAAGGGTGAAAAAAAACGTAAAATTTAAGTACGATGTTTTCTGCACTTCTGCCAATGCTGCTTCAGCACTGGCTACAGCTGCTTCAGAAGATGGAGTTCCATATTTTCATTTTGCGCACATACAAACAAAACATGGTAATAAACCATATAATTTAGAACATTATCATGCTACCATTGATGGCGACATTGGAAAAGCTCATATTTTTTATGACTCAGGGATATGGTGATAAACGCTGTAAGCGTTTTTATTAAATAGTATCATAACGGTGAGGCATTTAATTTTACTAATTTTTAAAGGAGATTTATTATGAGCATTTTTACTTATATTTTCTTTCCTCGTGAAGTCGATGACCCACGATATTTAAGCAATTGTTATATTCATAATATAAGCTATGAAAAAGCTGATAATATGGGATTTACACCTTGGTTTGCCAAATGGAATGAAAGTATAATTTCCGAAAATGAGTATTTATCGCTTACTTTATTTAAAAGAGGTGGTAGCGAGAGATTTCCGTTTGTAAGGAATTTTTTTGCATATGCGCTTGTAGAAGACATGTCGGATGCTTTTACACATGGCAAGGCAGAGTATTATAAACGCTCATTTGGGGAAAAAGCCATAGATGTCGTTCTTGAGCATATTACAATTGATTGCATTAGCAGACACCAATTATATCACCTCATAAACGATAATATTGAAAGCGGAGAAAGTGTGGAAATATATTCACAGTGGCTGGACTGGGACGCACCCGATATATGGGGACCGCCCGAACACACATATGAGTTAAGTTTAAAAGAAATTTTTGACAACAGAAAGTTTTATATTTCCACAGAGAAAAACGATTTATATATCATACATAAACCGTAAAAATTGTCAGAGGTGTTTTTATGAGCATATATATAACATTTCCGAGGAAAATATCGGAGGATTATATTAAATCTGCTAAAATTAACGAAGAATTGTCATTTCAGGACGTACAGAAGATGAATATGGTTCCGTACTATGCCGACTGGGAGGAAGAATATCTTAATTGGGAAAGATATTTTTCTATAGGTCTGACATATTCGGATACGGATAACGGACGTGCGGTCTACAAGCTGAGCGGTAGTTTTTTGCCTGTTATAACAAAGGAGTGCGTGGAAGCCGATAAGGAAAAATACGGAGTTAATTATGTGGCGGTAAACCTGCATAGAATAATATGCGACGGGGTGAACCGATTGCAGCTGTACCATCTGATTAATAAAAATATTGAGAACGGCGAGTATGCGGAAATATATAGCGGTAATTCGGAACAGCCGTGTATTATGACTTTAAAAGGAGTATTCAATCACGATAAGTTTTATATATCTGAAGAAGAAATTAACGGTTATATTATAAATAAAACTGAAAATAAAGCCTGACCTTTTAAGGTCAGGCTTTATGATTATGAAAAATTCAGATTATTTGGGCAAAATATAATCAATCTTCACAACATTCGGGGCAAAGATGTTCGATATTATAATATGGAGAAAAGTCCGTATTTTCGTCAACGTTTTCTGTCTTTACTCCGCTTTCCGGACACTCCCATGTCATTGTTCCGTCTTCTCTAAGGATGAAGTAAGCATACTCTTCATCATCAATGCCGGCTTCCTCAAATGTAAGAGTTTCCTCATATCCACAGCGATCGCAGTGATAATAAACTTTTCTTTCAGCCATATTATATTTTACAACCTGCATATCTCCGCCACAGACTACACAACGGTAAACGTCTTTTAATCTTTTCATTTTACTTCCTCCTTAATATTCTTTATTATGTTTTAATTATAACATAATAACTATTAAATGACAATAATTATTAATTAAAAAATAAAATTTTTAATAAATATATTTTAGCACATTTACGACCGTTTTAATCTTAAAAATATATAAAAATGAACCTCAAAAGACGACCGAGACTTATATAAAGTATGAATAGGCTCTTTTGAGGTTCTTTAAGTTTAATGTTCAGATTATCAGAATGCTACGATATATTTTTCAACTTCCCAGCTGCTTACGCTTGTAATGTAATCTTCCCATTCTTTTTCTTTTCCGGCAAGATACTGATTTACGATATGCTCGCCGAGAGCTTCTTTAACTACGTCGTCTTTCTTAAATTCGGCAACGGCTTCAAAAAGAGAACCGGGGAGACTTTCTATGCCTCTTGCTTCTCTTTCCTTTTTAGGCATATCGAAAATGTTGTCTGTTATTTCATCGGGAGGAGTAAGACCTTTTTCTATACCGTCAAGACCTGCCGCAAGGCATACAGCCAGTGAAAGGTAAGGGTTGCATGCGGGGTCGGGACAACGAAGCTCTACTCTTGTGCTGTTACCTCTTGCGGAAGGTATTCTTATAAGGGCGCTTCTGTTTCCTGCCGACCATGCGAGATAGCAAGGCGCTTCATATCCGGGAACAAGTCTCTTATAAGAGTTTACAAGGGGATTTGTTATTGCCGTCATTCCTTTAACATGAAGAAGGAGACCTGCTATAAAGCTGTATGCTTCCTTTGAAAGCTTTCTTTCTCCGTCGGGATCAAAGAAGATATTTTTACCGTCTTTGAACAGAGACATATTTGTATGCATACCCGAACCGCATGCTCCGTAAATGGGTTTGGGCATAAATGTGGCATGGAGGCCGTTCTTCTGCGCTATTGTTTTAACTGCCATTTTAAATGTCATAATATTGTCTGCCGCTGTAAGGGCGTCCGCATATTTAAAGTCTATTTCGTGCTGACCTGCGGCAACCTCATGGTGGGAAGCTTCTATTTCAAAGCCCATTGTTTCAAGCGTAAGGCATATCTCGCGTCTTGTGCTTTCGCCGTGGTCAAGAGGGCCTAAGTCAAAATAGCCGGCTTCGTCATTTGTTTTTGTCGTAGGTTTTCCTTCATCGTCTGTCTGGAAAAGAAAGAATTCCAACTCGGGACCTGCGTTGAAAGAATAACCCATGTCAGCCGCTCTTTTAAGAACTTTTTTAAGCGCGCCTCTGGGGTCGCCGACAAAAGGAGTACCGTCGGGATTATGTATATCGCATATAAGTCTTGCAACTCTTCCGTGCTGAGGTCTCCAGGGAAGTATTGTAAAAGTATCGAGATCGGGGTAAAGATACTGATCGGACTCTTCTATGCGCACAAAACCTTCTATAGAGCTTCCGTCAAGCATTATCTGGTTGTTAAGAGCCTTTTCAAGCTGAGACGGCATAATAGCAACGTTTTTAAGCTGTCCGAAAATGTCTGTAAACTGAAGTCTGATAAACTTTATATTTTCGTCTTCAACAATTTTGATAATGTCTTCCTTTGTGAATTTAGGCAAATTAAACACTCCTTAATTTTATAACTCTTTTACAAATGACAGTTTTTTTACATAAAAAAGAGCAAAGTACACCTATCCTTTGATAAGCGCCTTTGCTTAATAATGAACTAATTATATATTAATAACAAATTTATGTCAATATGCAGATAATATATAAAAATTAAAAATTTACGCTGTATGAAATAAGAGAAATATATGCTTTATGTAAAAATATTTTGCAACAGAAGTATTATAAATATTAATATTTATTTTATTTTAAAAAATGTATTGACATGATGAAAACAGTGGTGTATCATACACAGCAACAATAAATACTCCAACTTAAATTTTTAAATGCCAAGATGAAGAGAAGTAATCCGGAGGGTCTGCCACAGTGAGCGGAGAATAGTGGAAACTCCGTGCAAGATACCGGATGAATAACACTTCGGAGCACTTAGCCGAACATTTTTATAAGTAGGCGAGGCGTATACGGCGCGTTAAGCCGTTAGGATTTGTCAGAATCCGAAGAGACTGTTTTGACAGTAAATTAGGTGGCACCGCGGATCAGCAGCTATTCGTCCTAAAGTTCTTTTAGTATGAAGCTGCGTAATAATTCGGAGGTGTTTTTTATGTGCTCGATAATGGGACTTACAACAAAAAAATTAAAGTGTGATGATTTTAAGGAGTTTTTTGACAGGACTGTTTCCAGAGGACCGGATATGTCTCGTATAATGGAAACGGAGACAGGATACTTATGCTTTCATCGTCTTGCGATAATGGAACTTACAGAAAGCGGTATGCAGCCTTTTACAATGGGAAAAGACGCTGTTGTTTGCAATGGAGAAATCTATTGTTTTCGTTCTTTAAAAGATAAACTGAGTGAAAAGTATAAATTTAAAAGCGGCTCTGACTGTGAAATAATACTGCCCATGTATAGGGAATACGGAGTAGATATGTTTAAAATGCTGGACGCGGAATTTGCAATGATAATCTATGACGGAGAAAAAGATAAATATATTGCGGCAAGGGATCCTATAGGAATAAGACCTTTATTTTACGGCTATCTTAGTGAAGATTCTTCCATAGTGTTTGCCAGTGAGGCAAAAAACCTTGTCGGACTTGTTGAAAAGGTATTTCCGTTTCCGCCGGGTTTTTATTATATGGACGGAGAGTTTATAAAATACAGCGATATAACTTCTGTTAAACAATATAGCGGAGACGATATTGAAACGGCTTGTAAAAAAATCCGCAGCAAGTTAGAGATGGGAATTAAAAAAAGATTGGATTCAGACGCACCTCTCGGTTTTTTGCTCAGCGGAGGATTGGACAGTTCTCTTGTGTGCGCCGTTTCCGCCGGAATGATAGATAAACCGATAAAAACTTTTGCCATAGGAATGGATAAAGACGCAATAGATTTAAAATATGCAAGAGAGGTTGCCGATTATATCGGAAGCGAGCATACGGAGGTAATAATATCAAAAGATGACGTTATTAACGCTTTGGAAACGGTTATATCCGCAACGGGTACATACGATATTACTACGATAAGGGCAAGCATAGGTATGTTTCTTGTGTGTAAATATATCCATGAAAATACTGATATCCGCGTTTTGCTTACAGGTGAAATTTCAGACGAACTTTTTGGATACAAGTATACGGACTTTGCGCCCAATGCAGAGGAATTCCAAAAGGAAGCAAAGAAACGTGTTGACGAACTTTATATGTACGATGTTCTTCGCGCCGACAGATGTATATCTGTAAACTCGCTTGAGGCAAGGGTTCCTTTCGGAGATTTGGATTTTGTCAGATATGTAATGAGCATTGATCCGGAAATAAAGATGAACAAATATAACAAAGGTAAATATTTGCTGAGACATGCTTTTGAAGGCAATATTCTTCCCGATAATATATTATACAGGGAAAAAGCCGCATTTTCCGATGCAGTGGGACATTCTATGGTCGACGACCTTAAAGAATATGCGGAATCGATTTATACAGATGAACAGTTTGACGAAAAATGCAAAAAATATAATTTCGCTATACCTTTTACAAAGGAAGCGTTGCTGTATAGAGAGATTTTCGAAAAGTATTATGAGGGACAGGCTGAAATGGTAAAGGATTTTTGGATGCCGAACCGCGAGTGGAAAGGCTGCGATGTTAATGATCCTTCGGCAAGGGTATTGTCTAACTACGGAGCGAGCGGAATTTAATTAAAAGAAAGCCGATGATTGAACACAAATAGGGTCGTCATCGGCTTTTAAGCTATATCAAGATATTACATAATTTATTATGCAAATATAATGCAGAAGTGTTCCCAAAAGCACAAACACATGGAATACAGAATGAATATATCTTTTTTTCTTTCCTATTACATACAGTACGGCGCCAACGGTATAGCTGATTCCGCCGCCGACAAGAAGCAGTATGCCGTTAATTCCGATAGCATAAAAAAGAGGCTTCATAAGAAAAATTGCGAACCAACCCATTACTATATAACAAGCCATGGACAGTTTGGCGTATTTTTGAAGATCGACAGCCGTTAAGACAATACCGAATATGGCCGCCGCCCATATTCCGATAAGTATCAATATCGCCTCGGTTGGGTTAGAGGGATATATGACATTAAGTATTACAGGGGTATATGTTCCGGCTATCAAAACGTTTATTGTACAGTGATCCATTATTCTGAATACTTGCTTTGCAAGCAGATTTTTCGGATTGATACCGTGGTATATGCTTGATGTTGCGTATAAAAGTATCATAGACAGCCCATATACTATGCTTCCTGTTCTGCCTGCAATGTTCGATGAATTTATTAAACATGTTATAAGCACGAATATGCCGAAAACAACTCCGACAGCGTGAGAAGCGCTGTTTACTATTTCTTCGGATTTTGTATAGTTTGGCAACGCTCTTGATTTAAGTGCGATTACTGTCATGAAAAACACTCCTTATAAAATTATATCAATATGTTTTGGACAAAACTTAAAAAGTAGAATCTAAACAATGAAACCATATTACATAGTAATTAATACTATATAGCTATTGTAACCATAAGTCAATATAAAATACCCAATAAACTGATATTTAATACTATGTATTGCAGATGTAAAAAGCACATGTTATACTAAACTGAACGGGAGATGATAATATGCATGACAATATGGCGCTGAAACTTTCGGAAGTAAGCGATGATATAGAAAAAGCCGGAATACCTTTATGGGAGGATTTGCCGGCATTGGATCTATATATGGATCAGGTAATAATATTGCTGAACGGATATTTGAGAATGATAAAAGACGAAAACGGGGAGAATGAACAAATAACAAAAAACATGATAAATAATTATGTGAAGATGAAAGTTGTGCCTGCCCCCATAAAGAAAAAATATTCCAAAACGCATATAGCCTATTTGGTTATAGTATGCGTTATGAAACAAATTTACAGCATTTCGATGATTAAAAACATGCTGCCTGATTTTGATGATGAGCAGGGTATAATAAAAACATATAATTGCTTTGTAAGGAGTTTTAAAAAGGCCGTAAATGAAGACATTGGCGGTATGATAAATGAAATAGACGAGGAAAACGGCGTTCTGGAACTTTCTTCAAAGGCAATAGCGCTTAAATTACTTGCGGAAAAGGTTATAAGATAAAAGACAGGCGGATTTAATCCGCCTGTTTTTTTCTTTTAAGAACAATATATTTGCCGTTTTTCTTCTTTTTTTCCTGCTTTTCCTTGGTCTTAAAAACCGTGTTTACGGCAGCTATTACGTTATCTTTAAAAAGTTCTCCCAATATTTTATTCATTCCGGCTTTTTTGTCATCGTCAAGATTTTTTATTGTTTTCATAAGAGACATGGCGGTTTCCAGTTTGTTTGCATTAAGATCCATAAGGGTTTTTGCGTCCGTGCTTTGCAGTATATCAAATAAAGTATCTACGAAAAGCGTCCGTTCTTCCGTATCCATCTGACTTAGCCATGTTTTCAGCGCAGCGTCGGAAATTTCACTGTACTGGGTACGTTCTTCGGCTGCGAGAAATTGTGTTCCGATAAGCTCCCAGCTAAAGGCGTCATGCTGCAATAATCCTTTCTGCGTACTTTTTACTATTATAAATTTTTCTTCATGCTCCAGAAGTATACCTACTACGGACGATTCTGGTATAATGGTTTTTATTTTATCCGATACTTCCGCATATTCGTCTGAATCCAATATTTTTTTGGAAAATCCGGGGCCGTCGTTATTATATACCGTTATAATACGGTTTTTGATATTATCGCTGCAATATACCGCCGAGTATACGGCAAGATTTCCTCCCTTTGAATGACCGCCTATAATTATTTTTCCGTCAATTTCATCGGCAACGGAATTAACATATTTTACTGCGTCAAGCTGTGAAGGAACGGCAGACATAAAACCCATGTTAAAATCTTCTTTCCACCCGACTATTGTATCGTCTGTTCCCCTAAAAGCAATATGAAAGCTTCCGTCTCCGAGTAGCGTTGTAACGGCGGAAAACTGCTGGGGATTTTCATAGTTTATTTTGTTTATATATTTTGTCAGCGCAAGGTCTTTAAAACGAGGCGCGCATGAAACCTTTTTTAAAAGAGTGATAATGCTGTCGGGAATAAGGATTCCCATATCGATATTTTTTTCGCCGTGGACATGAAAAAACCGATCTGCCGCATATGATAATTTAATGGAGCCGTTTTCGTTAAAAGAGGGCACAATACCGTCAAAGTTTATATACGACAGCTGTGTAAAAATCAGATTGTCTATATCGTTAAAAGGTGATTTATCAAAGGTTATATCACCGCGCCAATCGACGTAGTCAAGAATATTCGGCATATTACCATCTCCTTCAATTATTATTATAATTTTAAATATATTGTATGTAAACACAGAGTAACAAAGTACGGAGAACTTTCATATACTGCATTACAAAAAGACCGTTTGAAAGGAATGATAAAAATGACGATCTGCCGCCTTAATGATCTGAGCGAAGGCGATGAAGCCGATGTAGTAAGGCTTGAATCGGCAGGAAGCATAAGAAGACGTCTGCAAGATATCGGTCTTGTGCCGGGAAACGCCGTCAAATGTCTTCTTAAAAGTCCTCTCGGAGATCCTGTTGCCTATGATATATGCGGAGCGGTTATCGCAATACGCAAAGAAGAGGCGTCAAAAATATATGTGTCGAAAGGTGCGGAAAATGGGACTGACTAATACTTCCACAGGATTATATGCGAAAGACAGCGGCCTTGTGATAAAAAAACGCAACTATGACGACAAAGTTATTGCTTTGGCAGGAAATCCAAACGTCGGAAAAAGTACTTTGTTTAATGCCGTAACGGGAATGAAACAGCATACCGGCAACTGGCCGGGAAAAACCGTAACAAATGCACAGGGATACAGAGAACACAACGGACATGGATATATATTTGTCGATGTGCCGGGAAGTTATTCACTTTCTGCTCATTCCGCTGAGGAAGAAGTTGCCGGTGAATTTATATGTTCAGATGTTCCCGATGCAGTTGCCGTTGTATGCGGAGCGTCATGCCTGGAAAGGAATCTGAACCTTGTGCTTCAGATAAGCGAGGTTACGGATAGGCTTATCGTATGTGTGAACCTCATGGACGAGGCGAAAAGCAAAGGAATAGATATAAATTGCGAAGCGTTAAGCGCTGAACTTGGCGTTCCGGTTATACCTATGAGCGCTAGGGACGGTATAGGAGTTGAAGAATTTCTCGATAAACTGGACGATGTTTTAAACGGAGAAACAAAGGTTAAATTCCATACAGACTATGGGGAGTATATTAATAAAGCTATAGAATTAATCGGTGAAAACAGGGGTAAAGCTTTAAGAGCAATAGAAAGTTATAATACCGACAGCGCAGGTGTAAAGTATTTGTCCCAATGCGGCATAGATAAAAGCAAGGCAGAGGATTTGATAGCGGGCGCCTTGGTTTCGGCTGCTGCCGAGTTGGCGGGAAAAACGGTAAAGGTTAAAACAAAAGACGCCAACGCCCATGACCGAAAACTGGATAGAATATTTACCGGCAGGTTTACCGGATTTCCCGTAATGGCGATTATGTTGGCTATTATATTTTGGATTACGATAACAGGGGCTAACTTTCCATCGAAAATGCTCAGTGAATTTCTTTTCGGGTTGGAGGACGATTTGCAGGCAATACTGCTTGCCGTACACTTGCCCGAAACTATTGTAAATATGCTTGTTTTCGGAATGTATAAGGTTTTAGCGTGGGTAGTTTCCGTTATGCTACCTCCTATGGCAATATTCTTTCCGCTGTTTACTATATTGGAAGATTCGGGATATCTGCCGAGGGTTGCATTTAATCTTGATAAGTGTTTTAAAAAATGTAAAGCCTGCGGTAAACAGGCGCTTACTATGTGCATGGGATTTGGCTGTAATGCCGCCGGAGTAACGGGGTGCAGGATAATTGATTCCGAAAGAGAACGCCTGGTGGCAATAATAACGAACAATTTTGTACCGTGCAACGGAAGATTTCCTACGCTCATATCAATAATAACAATGTTTTTTACAGGATATGTCATAGGAATAAAACAGACGGTTTTTTCAGCTCTTATTCTTTGCCTTATAATAATGCTCGGCATTGCGGCTACGTTCGGAGTATCGTGGTTTCTGACAAAAACAGTACTGAAGGGTGTTCCGTCATCGTTTATACTGGAAATGCCGCCTTACAGACGTCCTAAGATAGGTGATGTTATAGTGCGGTCCGTATTTGACAGAACTATTTTCGTACTTGGGAGAGCAATAAGTGTAGCCGCTCCTGCAGGTATTGTAATATGGCTTATGGCTAATTTGAAAATAGGGGATGTTACAGTACTTGCGGCGTTTTCGAATTTTTTGGATCCGCTCGGCAGGCTTATGGGACTTGACGGCGTTATACTGACGGCGTTTGTACTTGGTTTTCCCGCCAATGAAATAGTCGTGCCGATAATGATAATGGCATACATGCAGACAGGAGTATTGACAGATATGTCAAGTCTTGCAGAGCTTAAAAACCTTCTTACGGCAAACGGATGGACTTGGATAACCGCCGTAAGCATGATGTTGTTTTCGCTTATACATTGGCCGTGTTCAACTACTATGATGACAATTAAAAAAGAAACGGGAAAATGGAAATGGACGATATTATCGTTTTTAATACCGACTGTTATGGGAATAGCCGGATGTATTATTTTTTCTAATATCGCAAAGATATTTATATAAACAGAACCGCAGAGCCACCGAATTCGGCGGCTCTGCGGCCTATGGGAAATATATTTATAAAAAATGTTTAGCCTACATATTCTTTATTAAGCTCGATAAGTTTTTTGATATATTCGGGCGAAGGACCGCCGGGAATATTTCTTGCGGCAACACATTTTTCTACGGATATTGCCTCGTAGACGCTTTCATCAAAAACAGGAGAAATTGCTTTAAATTCTTCCATTGAAAGGTCTTCGAGAGACGTATCGTTATTTATGCAGTAAAGAACAAGTTGTCCGAGTATGGCGTGTGCGTCGCGGAAAGGAACGCCTTTTTTAACAAGCCAGTCGGCTGCGTCGGTTGCGTTTGTAAAGCCGCCTTTCGCCGCCTTATACATACTTCCTTTGTTAAATACAGCTGTTTTTATCATGTTTGTAAATACGGGAAGACACATTTTTACCGTGTCAACCGCATCAAATACAGCTTCTTTATCTTCCTGCATATCTTTATTATATGCAAGAGGAAGTCCTTTCATCATTGTGAGCATACCCATAAGATGACCGTATACACGACCTGTTTTTCCGCGGATAAGTTCCGCCATATCGGGATTTTTTTTCTGAGGCATAATGCTGGAGCCTGTGGAGTATGCGTCGTCCAGCTCCACAAACTTAAATTCATGGCTGCTCCACAAAATTATTTCTTCACAGAAGCGGCTGAGGTGCATCATTACCATAGAAAGGCATGACAGCAGTTCTACGCAGAAATCCCTGTCGGAAACGCCGTCCATACTGTCGAGAGTTATGCTGTCAAAGCCGAGCTGATCGCATACATACTGACGGTCAAGAGGATATGTAGTGCCTGCAAGCGCTCCCGAACCGAGCGGCATTACGTTTGTACGTTTATATGTGTCGTCAAGTCTGGCAATATCTCTTTTGAACATTTCGCAGTACGCAAGCAGATGATGAGCAAGCGTAACAGGCTGTGCCCTTTGGAGGTGTGTGTAGCCGGGCATTATCGTGTCGATATTGTCTTCGGCAATTTTGTTCAGCGTTTTTATAAGATTAACTAGCAGTTTTTTAATATCCGCTATCTGCTCTTTGTTATACATTCTTATATCAAGAGCGACCTGGTCATTTCTGCTGCGGCCTGTATGAAGTCTCTTTCCTACGTCGCCGATACGCTCTATAAGAAGTGTTTCTATATTCATGTGAATATCTTCGGCTTTTTCGTCAAATTCGACTTTTCCGTTTTCTATGTCTTCCAACAGCCCTTTAAGCGTTTTTTGAAGAAGAGCTGAATCCTCCTCGGATATTACCCCTTGTTTGCCAAGCATAGCGGCATGGGCAATACTTCCCGTTATATCTTCTTTATACATTCTTTGGTCGAATGATATAGAAGAATGAAAGTGATCCGTAAAGCTGTCAGTTGATTTTGTAAAGCGTCCGCCCCAAAGTTTCATATATCAATACTCCTTACTTATTACTCTTTTCTGCGTTCTGCATCATCATAGCACGAACCTTAAGAGGAAGACCGAAAAGATTTATAAATCCGTTTGCATCCTTATGATCGTAAAGATCTCCTGTTGTGAAGCTTGCTATTGATTCGTTGTATAATGAATACGGTGATGTTGTTCCTGCGGGAATGATGTTTCCTTTATAAAGTTTAAGCTTAACAGTACCTGTAGTTGTTTCGTTTACCTTGTCAAAGTATGCCGAAAGAGCCTCGCGGAGAGGTGTATACCATTCGCCGCTGTATACAAGTTCCGTAAATTTATTGCTTGCTACCTCGTTGAATGCCTGAGTCTTTTTGTCGAGCGTGAGGTATTCAAGCTCTCTGTGGGCATACATAAGTATAGTTCCGCCGGGAGTTTCGTATACGCCTCTTGATTTCATTCCCACAACACGGTTTTCGCATATATCTGCGATACCTACGCCGTTTTCTCCGCCGATTTTATTAAGTTCTTTAAGAAGTTCTACAGGGCCGATTTTTTTGCCGTTAAGCTCTGTACATATACCTTTTTCAAAACCGAGAGTAACATAAGTAGGTTTATCGGGAGCTTTTTCCGGAGAAACACCGAGCTGAAGAATATGGTCGTAATTCGGCTCGTTTGCAGGATCTTCAAGTTCAAGACCTTCATGGCTTAAATGCCAGATGTTTCTGTCGCGGCTGTAGCTGTCGCCTTCTTTAACGGGAGCGGGGATTCCCCTGTCCTCAAGGTATTTAACTTCGGCTTCACGAGAGTCCATTTTCCATGTATCAAGTCTCCAAGGAGCGATGATTTTTAAATCGGGGGCGAGAGCCTTTATTGTAAGCTCGAAACGAACCTGGTCGTTTCCTTTTCCCGTAGCGCCGTGGCAGATAGCGGTAGCGCCTTCCTTACGGGCAATTTCAACGAGTCTTTTTGCAATAATAGGTCTTGCCATTGATGTGCCGAGAAGATATTTTCCTTCATATACGGCGTTTGCTTTTATACAAGGGAAAATAGCGTCTGTAATAAATTCTTCCGTAAGATCTTCTATGTAAAGTTTGCTTGCGCCTGTTTTGATGGCTCTTTCTTCAAGTCCGTCGGTTTCTTTACCCTGACCTACGTCTCCGCAGACCGCGATTACTTCCGCGTCGTTGTAGTTTTCTTTAAGCCAAGGAATAATAACAGATGTATCAAGACCGCCTGAATAAGCTAACACGATTTTTTCTTTCATATAATTCAGCCTCCAAAAAAATTAATATACATTGAAGTATATACTCAAGGGAAAGAAAAATCAATATATTTATAACAAAAAAATTGATTTTTGTGCATAAATATTAGTATATAGCCTTAAAAGATGAATAATTTGGTGTGTTTAGTAGTTGGTATGTATATTTAGGAACAGTTAAATATAAATATAACAGAAACAATCAAACGATGAAAACAGAAATAAAAAGTCGGGTATGAACCTGAAAAAAACTTAGTTTCGTAAACTGAAAAGTTTAAACCGACATCGGAAACGATATATGAACTGCAAGATAACGTGCAAAACAGAAACATGAGTATATAGGCTTTGCTTGTCTAAACAAGTCGAATTAATAAATATTTATAATATTTTTGTATAAAAATACTGAGTTTTATAACAAATACATTTATGTATATATATGAAAAAATACATTCTTGTCATACTGTTACATTAATGATATAATATGACGAAAGAAGATATGATGTTGGGGGAGTTTATAATGGCTGGTTTCTTCAAAAGCACAGCGTTCAAAAAAGCAGTTCTTATTGTTATTTGGGGCGTTACGCTTTTCGGTATAGGATTCGGTATATCGTTTTACAGAGGCGTAGGACGCAAATTTGATAAGGCGGTAGAGATACCTATTCATGAGATTTCGCTGGAAGGCATAGCGGACGGAACATATACGGGAGAATACGAGTATGAAACGCTTTATGCAAAGGTACAGGTTATAGTTAAAGGAGAAGATATTAAAAAAATTACCCTTGAAGACTTTGTAACGGGAAAAGGCGAGGATGCGGTTAATGTAATTGACAGCATTGTTGAAAATCAGAGCGTAATGGTAGACGACATTTCTGGAGCTACAAACTCCAGCCGTATAATAAAACTGGCGGTAATAGACGCTTTGGAACAGCCGGCAGATTCCGCTGACAAGGCTGAATAAAAAATAATATGTAAAAAAACAGGCTGTCGATAGACAGCCTTAATTTTTGGTGAGATTATGGAAAAATGGTTTTTAGCGAATAAAAAAGCTGATTTTGCGGCAATTGGCAAAAAGTTCGGCGTATCGCCTGTAATAGCGAAAATTATCAGAAACAGGGATATTGTCGATGAAAATGATATACATAAGTTTTTGTACGGCGCCATGGACGATTTGTACGACCCTATGCTAATGAAGGACATGGACATGCTGGCTGCGGAGCTGAAAAAAAGTATCAACAGCGGAAAGCGCATAAGAGTTGTACAGGATTATGATGTTGACGGATGTATGTCCGGATATATACTTGTAACAGCCATAAGACTGTGCGGCGGAAATGCGGATTATGATGTGCCTGATAGAACGAGCGAGGGTTACGGCATAAATGAAAGAATTGTCAAGTCTGCCGTAAACGACGGAATAGGTACTTTAATAACGTGCGACAACGGCATAGCCGCAGGAGATATAACCTCTCTTGCAAAGAGTATGGGACTTTGCGTTCTTGTTACAGACCACCATGAAGTGCAGTATGTCAATGCGGACGGAAAACAAAAATATCTTATACCCGAGGCAGATGCCGTAGTAGACCCTAAAAGACCTGACTGTGAATATCCGTTTAAACATCTTTGCGGAGCAGGAATTGCTTACAAGGTCGCAGAGGTGCTTTACGATATTTACGGCAGGAGTAAAGAAGAGCTTAATAAACTTCTACAATATGCGGCTGTGGCAACCGTATGCGATATTGTGGATTTGACGGGTGAGAACAGAATAATTGTAAAGGAAGGCTTTAAGGTTCTGGAGGATACGGATAATTACGGAATGAGAGCTTTGCTTGACAGATGTTTGAAGCCGGGGGAAAAAATTTCGGTCGGACGAGTCGGCTTTTTTATAGGACCTGTTATAAATGCCGGGGGAAGAATGTCGACGGCTCAGCTTGTAATGAGCCTTTTGTTTGCAAAAGACAGAGAAGAGGCAGAGGATATACTTGATGTGCTTATCGAACTTAATGAGGAACGCAAAAGAGAAACCGAGGATGCCGTAAAAAATATAACGTCAAAGTACGACGGAATACCTAATGGAAACGTCATAATAGAGTATAATCCTAAATGCCATGAAAGTGTTGCCGGTATTGCTGCCGGACGAATAAAAGACTTATATTATAAACCGACGATAGTTCTGACGGACAGCGAGGACGAAGGATATATAAAAGGTTCGGCCAGAAGCGTTGAAGGCTTTGACATATTCGAGAGGCTTCTGACAGTAAAAGATTTGCTCCCGAGATTCGGGGGACACCCTATGGCAGCCGGAATGACGCTTAAAAAAGACGATCTGGAAGAATTTATCGAAAGAATGAATAAACCCGGGTGGCCTGATTCGGCTGAAAAATTTAAACGGATAACGATAGACGTGGCTATGAAATTTTCTTCTTTGAGCAAGGAAATGATAAGGGAACTGGAACTTATCGAGCCTTGCGGAAAGGGCAATAAAAAACCTGTGTTTGCCGCTAAAAATCTGAAAATCAACAGGATGTCGATACTGGGTAAAAACAGAAACACCATAAAAATGATGTTGGACGACGGAACGGCGGAGGCGGAAGGTATATGGTTCGGCGATGTTGACAGAGTAATATCCGAAATAATACAAAAGTACGGAACGGCGGAGTGCGAAAGGCTTTTGAGAGGAAACGGAGCAGAGGCTCGTACAGATATAATATATACGCCGAAAATTAATTATTATAACGGGTTTGAGCGGATACAGCTTGATATTGAGAGCTTTAGATGGTAAAATTATAACAAACGGTTTTTGGGAGGATATTCTGATGGATTTAAAAGATACAATAAGAAGCATAAAAGATTTTCCTGAAGAAGGAATAATTTTCAGAGACATAACAACGCTGCTTAAAGACCCTAAGGCGCTCAAGCTGGCTGTAGATACAATCGAAGAGAAGCTTGATGGAGTTGACTACGACGTAATAGTAGCGCCTGAGTCAAGAGGTTTTATATTCGGTATGCCGTTGGCCTACAATAAAGGAAAGGGATTTGTTCCCATAAGAAAGAAAGGAAAACTTCCTGCCGAAACAGTAAGCAGAGAGTACGCCCTTGAATACGGCACGGCTACTATAGAAATGCACCTTGACGCCCTCGAAAAAGGACAGAAAGTAGTTATTGTGGACGACCTTCTTGCGACAGGCGGAACTGCGAAAGCTATGATAGAGCTTGTGGAAAGCGTGGGGGCGGAAGTATCGGCACTTTGTTTTTTAATTGAGCTTGACGCACTTAACGGAAGGGAATGTCTGAAAGATTATAATGTAAAAACAATACTTCATTATTAATTTTGAAACAGGCAGGCATCACGCCGATTTTTATAATAATTGCGGTATATAAGATAAAAAGTACTTGCAATTAATAAATTGTTGTGCTAAAATGTTTTCTGTTGATTTGTGGGACAGCTATGTCCTCAAATATATGTGATTACCGACGGTCCGCTGGCGCAAGGGTGGATATCCGATTTTAGTGTTAAGAACGTCGTTGGAAGAAAGGAGGAAGATAAATGAACGAGATTATTAAACAGATCGAAGCTGAACAGCTTAAAAGTGAAATTCCTCAGTTTAATGTAGGCGATACAATCCGTGTATACGCTAAAGTTGTTGAGGGTTCTAAAGAAAGAATCCAGATGTTTGAAGGCGTTGTTATAAAGAGACAGAACGGCGGCGTCAGAGAAAACTTCACAGTCAGAAGAATTGCTTCAGGCGTAGGAGTTGAAAAAACATGGCCTTTACATTCACCCAGAATTGACCATATCGAAGTGGTTAAGAGAGGTATTGTAAGAAGAGCTAAATTATACTACTTAAGAGACAGAGTAGGTAAGGCAGCTAAGGTTAAAGAAGCTATAAGATAATTTATTTACAGCACGCAGAAAACTCTGCGTGCTGTTTTCACAATATTGCATAAACTTTGGAGGCAGACTGTGGAAAAAAACAAGAAGCAGGAAATAAAAGAGTGGATTATTGTAATAATAATAGGACTGGCTGCGGTGTTTTTAATCAGAAATTACGGATTTAGGATAACCGAGGTAAAGGGAGCTTCTATGGTGCCCAATTATGTCCACGGGGAATATGTTTTTACGGATATTTTCAGTTATAAAATTTCCGAACCGAAAAGAAACGATATAGTTATATGCGAATACAACGACGGGATAGAGAAGGAAAACTTTATAAAAAGAGTAATCGGCTGTCCCGGCGATGAAATAAATATTGTTTATGATGAAGAAACAGAGTGTTATAAAACCGAGGTTAACGGCGAAGTCATTTCGGAAGAATATATTAACGAACCCATGATGACCGGAGGTGACAGAAGTTATCCTGTCGTTCTTGATGAGGACGAGTATTTTGTCATGGGCGATAACAGAAATGTTTCCGCCGATAGTAGAGACAGTTATATCGGACTGTTTAACGAGGATGAAATAATAGGTAAAGTCAGATTTAAGATAATAGACAAAACTTGAGGTGTGTTATGAATATACAATGGTATCCGGGGCACATGACGAAAACTGTGCGAATGATGAAGGAAAATATTTCCCTTGTGGACGTTGTTATAGAACTTTTGGACGCGCGTATTCCCTACAGCAGCAAAAACCCCGATATTGACGAACTTGCAAAAAACAAGCGCAGGATAATAGTTATGAATAAAAGCGATTTGGCAGACCCTGTGAAAACGGCGGTGTGGAAAAAATATTTTGAAGATAAAGGCTTTACCGTCATTTTATCGGATGCTGTCAAAGGAACGGGAGTAAACAAAGTATCCGACGCGGCAAGAGCTATTATGAAAGATAAAATAGAAAGAGAAAAAGCAAGAGGAAGGCTGTTTGTACCAATCAGGGCTATGATAGTAGGAATACCAAACGTAGGCAAATCTACGTTTATAAACAAAAGCGTGGGGAAAACAACCGCAAAAACCGGGGATAAACCGGGTGTTACAAAGGGCAAACAGTGGATAAGACTTAAAAAAGATTTTGAACTTTTGGATACGCCGGGAATATTGTGGCCGAAATTCGAGGATGAGGAAGTCGGACTGAAACTGGCAATGATAGGTTCTATAAACGACGATATATTGGACACGGAAACATTATGTACGGAATTTATAAACCTTATGATGGTTGTAGACCCTGACGCAGTGCGTGAAAGATATAAGGTAGAGTTTGATACCATTGATGAGCCGCATAATGTGCTTGAATCTATTGCGAGAGCAAGGGGATTTATAAAAAAAGGCGGAGAAACAGACTGTGAAAGAGCGGCAAAGATAATACTTGATGAATTCCGCGGCGGTAAAATAGGAAAAATAACCCTTGAACTGCCGGAAGACATAAAAGAAATGAATGATAAAAAGGCTGAAAAGGAAGCAGAGAAAAAAATACGAGATAAAGAAAGAAAAGAAAACTATCGTAATAAAAACAATAAATAAAAAAAGTCCCGATTATAATTTTTTTAATAATCGGGGCTTTTTTACTGTCGGAAAATTTCGGTTAAGCGGATTACAAATAATGTTGTATGCCTAATAGTTTATAAGTCGGTGTAAAAAAATCAAATTAAAACAATATGTATAATTTGAACAAAGAAAAATATTATAAAACGAAACTGTTTTAAAAATATGATGATTTATGGTATAATACGTTACAGAAATCGTTGAAAATAAACAAGAGATGTTTGGCTTCATCGGTCGTTTAATTTGTAATTTTCAGAATAAAAGGAGGAGTTAACTGTGAAAATCAGTCTTTTGGAACCGATAGGAATAGACAAAGCGCTTATGGACGAGCTTTCTGCGCCGCTCATTGAAAAGGGGCATGAGTTTATATTTTATGATAATAAAACAACCGATACAGAGGAGTTGTACAACAGAGCGAAGGACAGCGATATTGTTATGATTGCCAATAATCCTTTGCCTGACAGTGTAATTGAAAGATGTGAAAAAATAAAAATGCTGGATGTTGCCTTTACGGGAATAGACCATGTGGGACAGAAGGCATGCAAAGAAAAAGGAGTAGTTATATGCAATGCCGCCGGATATTCCAATGAGACGGTTTCCGAACTTGCCGTGGGCATGGCTATTAATCTCCTCAGAAAAATAAATGCCGGAGATAAGGCTGTAAGAGAGGGCAAAACATTGGCTTCGGCAGGACTTATGGGAACGGAACTCGGTACAAAGACTGTGGGAATAATAGGAACAGGCAGAATAGGAATTATGACTGCAAAGCTTTTTAAGGCGTTTGGATGCAGGGTTCTCGGATACAGCAGAACAAAAAAAGAAGAAGCGGTTCAGGCAGGCATTGAGTACACGGAACTTGACGAACTTCTGAAAATAAGCGACATAGTATCGTTACATGTACCTTCGACAGCGGAAACCAAAGGTTTTTTAAGCAGAGAAAGAATAAGCCTTATGAAGCAGACTGCAATACTTATAAACTGCGCAAGAGGAGCTGTTGTGGATAATGAAGCTTTGGCTGAGGCGCTTAATTCGGATAAAATTGCCGGAGCAGCAATAGATGTATTTGATATGGAGCCGCCCATTCCTGCCGATTATCCGTTGATTAATGCTAAAAATACTCTTTTAACTCCTCATGTAGCTTTTGCTTCAAAGGAATCTATGATAAGAAGAGCGCATATTGTATTTGATAATTTATATGCTTATTTGGATGGGAGACCGGTTAATGTTGTGGATATAAAATAAAAACCGAGTGAAACAAAGTTTATAGTTGTGAATTTGTTAAATATTAATTTAACAAAAACTTTGTTAAAAATACCTACAAAGTTTGAAAGATTTACAAAAACTGTAAATGTAGGATTGCAAAGATAATTTAAAATACATAATAAATTAAATGAATTTAAGGAATATCGTCGAAAAAAAACAGGCGATATTCCTTTGTTGATTATGTATAAAAATATCTGTTTTAAAATCGGAAAATTAAATAATAAGCTATGAATATGTGGATAAATTTATTTTGTTAAGCTCACAGAGATTTTACCAGGGCGTTTTTTATAAAATTTTACGATTAAATCCGTCAAAATTCACAGTTGACACATTGTTTTATTTTTAGTACCCTTTACTAGTAACAAAGAGTAACATTATCAGTTGCATATCACGGCGTGTCTGGAAAATTTTTCGGGCGGAAAGAAAGGAGTTGTCATGGAACTCAAAACTGTCCAAACCCAAAAAATTTACAAGAATATTGTTGAACAGATAGTAGACCTTATCCATGACGGCAGCCTGAAAAAGGGAGATAAGCTCCCTCCGGAGAGAAGTCTGGCGGATATGATGAATGTCAGCAGGACTTCTGTAAGAGAAGCGCTGAAAGTTATGGAAATAATGGGAATTATCGAAATCCGTCCGGGTGAAGGCTCGGTTGTATCGGATTTTAACGCAGAGCCGTTTTTGTCGATGATCTGGCCGGTCATTCTTGCCAACAAGGATATGGAAAAAGACCTGCTGGAATTCAGAAAAATACTTGAAGAAGGCTCCATAAGGCATCTGGCTTTAAAAGGTGAAAATGAGGAGTTTTTCAAGGATTTAAAGGATATAGTCGATAAGATGGAGGAAGCCATTGACAATTGCTCTCAAAGCGTAAGATTGGACATTTTGTTCCATAGAAAGATATTTGAGCTTACGGGCAATAAGCTGTTGATGGTAGCACAGAATCTGGTTGAGTATATTCTCGAAAAAACAGTAAGCTACAACAGGAGTACGGCCGTAAAAGAAAGCGGTTCGGGACTTATAATATATAAGCAGCATAAGCGTATATATGAGGCCGTTGTAAAAGGCGACAGTCAGAAAGCTGTCGACTGTATGTCCGAACATCTTGATTATGTTCAGAAAATGATTTGATTCCGTCAGGAAAAATTTTTTTAACATGTCTGGTTAGACCACTATACCGATAGTTTATTAACAAACAATTATAAGCGAGTCGCGGTGGTTTGTAATCATAAAAACAAAAAAGGTATCACAATTTCAGTAAACATACTGTATTTTATTTCATTTAGAAAAAGGGAGGAAGCAAAATGGAATTTAATAAGGTTACACCCGAAATTATCGAAAAGCTCAGAGCGATTGCTCCCGGAAGAACTTTTGCCGGAGATGAAATCAACGAAGACTACGCACATGACGAAATGAGATTTTATGGTCAGAAACTTCCCGACGTTGTTGTTGAGGTTGTTTCTGCTGAAGAAGTTTCAGCTATTATGAAGCTTGCCAATGAAAATAAAATTCCCGTTATTCCCAGAGGAGCAGGTACAGGCCTTGCAGGCGGCGCCGTTGCAAAATGGGGCGGAATAATGGTTTCTACAGTAAGAATGAACCACATTAAGTCATATGACCTCGGAAACCTTACTGTAACAGTAGAACCCGGCGTTCTTCTTAACGACCTTGCTGTTGACGCAGAAAAACAGGGTCTTATGTATCCACCGGATCCCGGTGAAAAGTTCGCTACACTCGGCGGAAACGTTTCTACAAACGCCGGCGGTATGAGAGCTGTTAAATACGGTTCAACAAGAGATTACGTTCGTGCTATGGAAGTTGTTCTTCCTACAGGCGAAATCGTAAGATTCGGTTCAAACGTACCTAAGACAAGTTCAGGATATAACTTCGTACACCTTATGTGCGGTTCTGAGGGTACACTCGGTATGGTTACAGAGCTTACACTTAAACTTATCCCTCAGCCTAAGGAATTTGTCAGCTTAATCATTCCTTTCGAGGATCTTGCTACATGTATCGCAGCAGTACCTCAGTTCTTCCTTAACAAGCTTGAGCCTCAGGCACTTGAGTTCATGGGAAGAGACATCGTAGAGATGAGCGAGAAGTATCTTGAAAAAGAGAACTTCCCTAAGGTTGTCGACGGTGTAGAAGCAGGCGCTTACCTTCTTGTAACATTTGACGGAAACAGCAAAGAACAGCTCGACGCTATGTGCGAAGAAGCAAGTGAAGTTGTATTCGAGTGCGGCGCTCTTGACGTATTCGTTGCAGACACACCCGATAAGAGAAGAGACGCATGGGCAGCAAGAAGCCAGTTCCTTGAATCAATTCAGGCTGCTACAGACGAACTTGACGAGTGCGACGTTGTTGTTCCCAGAGATAAGATTGCAGAGTACTTTGACTGGGTACTTACTCTTCAGGATAAGTACAACGTTGTTATCAGAGGATTCGGTCATGCAGGCGACGGTAACCTTCATATTTACGCTTGTAAAGAAGGCGATATGTCTCTTGAAGAGTTCGCTGAAAAATCAGACCTCGTTATGGATGAAATGTACAAGAAAGCTGTTGAAATGGGCGGAGAAATCTCAGGTGAGCACGGTATCGGCCACAGCAAGGTAAAATTCCTTGAGGATGCAGTAGGCGAAACAAAGATGAACCTCATGAGAGGTATTAAGAAAGTATTTGACCCTAACAATATCTTAAATCCCGGCAAAGTTTGCGAAAAGTGCGATTGAGATTATTGTAAGATAAAATTAAATTAAAGAAACAATCAGAAAATTTGGGGAGGAAATTTAAAATGGCTTATATTTTAGACGAGGATGGCGTAGCATTAGTTGCCGACGTCAAAAACTTCTGCGAGAAAGAAGTAAAGGAACAGTGCAAGGAGTACGATGAATCAGGCGAATGGCCTAAAGAAATTTATGACAAGGCTATCGAACTCGGATACCAGATGCTTGAAGTACCTGAAGAGTACGGCGGACTTGGACTTCCCGGAGAAACAATCCTTGCTATGTATGAGGAAATGGCTTGGGCAGACGCAGGTTTTGCTGTAACAATGGCAGCAAGCAACCTTGCTCTTAAACCCATACTTATTGCAGGTTCGGAAGAACAGAAACAGAAATACTGTGACGTAGTTATCAACGGCGGTCTCGGCGCATTCGGTCTTACAGAGCCTAACGCAGGTTCAGACCCCGGCGCTGGAAAGACAACAGCTGTAAAAGACGGAGATGACTACATACTTAACGGAAGAAAGTGCTTCATCACAAACGCTCCCGTTGCAGACTTCTTTATCATTACAGCTCTTACAGACAAGACAAAGGGTCTTAAGGGTATGAGCGCATTCATCATTGATAAGGACACACCGGGCTTAAGCACAACAAACCATGAAAACAAGATGGGTATCAGAACATCTATCACAAGCGACGTTGTTCTTGAAGATGTAAGAATTCCCGCTTCTCAGAGACTCGGCGAAGAAGGAACAGGTTTCGCTACAGCTATGAAGACTCTTGACCTTGCAAGAATGTTCGTAGGCGGACTTGCCGTAGGTATCGCACAGAGAGCTCTTGATGAAGGCATCGCTTACACAAAGACAAGACAGCAGTTCGGCAGACCTGTTGCTAAAAACCAGGGTCTTCAGTTCAAGATGGCTGACATGGCTATCCAGATCGAATGTGCCCGTCAGCTTGTATCACATGCTCACAAGCTTTATGAACTCGGTCTTCCTTACGGTAAGGAAGCTGCTATGGCTAAATGCTATGCAGGCGACATGGCTGTACAGGTAACACTTGACGGAATCCAGCTCTTCGGAGGATACGGATATTCAAGAGAGTACCCTGTTGAAAAGCTTTTAAGAGACGCTAAGATCTTCCAGATCTTTGAAGGTTCAAACGAAATTCAGAGAGTTGTTATCGCTAACAACATCCTTGGAAAATTCTAATAAAATAAGCTGTTATATAACTGTAGACGCATGTTTTAACATGCGCCTACAGTCTTGTTAATGGGGAGGTCGAACCGTTACAGCGATTCGAAATCCATATTGTTATCTGTAAGCGTAAGGCGGACAGATTTTGAAATGCAATGCCTGTCAACTTAGTCTAAAAAATTCATGCAAAAATCTCGGTTTTTATTTGACAAGCAGGGCAAACTTTGATAAAGTTTTTTAAGGGTACAGCTTTATATAAGTACAAGCGTACGATGAAAACATAATTTTTAGAGGAGGAAATTCTAAATGGAAATTTTAGTTTGTGTAAAACAGGTTCCCGATGCAGATGTAGAAGTTAAATTAAACGCTTCAGGAGCACCTGATATCGAAAAAATCGCTCCTGTTATCAATCCATTTGACGGTTACGCACTTGAAATGGCTACAAGATATAAAGAAGCCAACGGCGGTACTGTTACAGTTATGTCTATCGGCGGAGACAACGTAAAAGACGTTATGAAAAACTGCCTTGCAGTAGGCGCTGATGAAGCATACATAATCGGCGATGTAATTGCCGACGCAGACGCTATGGCTACAAGCGAAGTAATTGCTGCGGCAGTTGCAAAGCTTGAAGAAACAAGAGGAAAGAAATTTGATATCGTATGCTGCGGTAAAGAGTCTACAGACTTTGCATGCGGCGTTGTAAGCCAGTTAGTAAGCGAGAAGCTCGGATACGGCGAAGTTATCGACGTTATCGGTTTCGAGCCTAAAGACGGCGGACTTTCCGTAAAGAAAGAAACAGAAGAAGGATATAACATGGTTGAAATCGGAACACCTTGTGTTCTCGGTATAATCAAACCCGATTATGAACCCAGATACCCTACAATGAAGAGCAAGATGGCAGCAAGAAAGAAAGACGTTCCCGTTGTTGAAACAGGCGTAAGCGCTGCTCCTGCAGTTAAGACTGTTAAGGTTTATGAACCCGCTAAGAAGTCAGCAGGCGTTAAGATTAAAGAAGAAAGTAACGAAGAATCAGCTCTTAAGGCATTTGCTATGCTTGTAGACGCAAAAGTATTATAATCGGGAGGAGGAACTTAGAGATGAGAAATATATTAGTATATGTTGAAGCTGCTGAAGGCAAAGCTAAAAACGTAGGTCTTGAGATCCTTACACCTGCAAAGGTTGCTGCTGAAGGCGGAGAAGTTATTGCCGCTGTTATCGGTAAAGACGTTGCAGAGGCTGCTAAGCAGGCAATCGCATTCGGCGCTGACAAGGCTGTAGTTGTTGACGGCGCACAGTATGAAGTATATAACACAGACGTTTACGCTAACGCTCTTTGCGAGCTTGTTAAGAAATACGCTCCTAAGGCTGTATTTGTAGGCGCAACAGCAGACGGAAAAGATCTTGCCGGAAAAGCTGCTGCAAAATGCGGTTCAGGCGTTGTTACAAACGTAACAGGCGTAGCCGTTGAGGGAGATAAAATAGTTTACACAAGCCCTGTATATGCAGGCGGTATCCTTAACGATGATGTTTGCGAAAGCGAAATCGAATTCGCACTTCTTCGTTCAGGCGCATTCAAGAAAGCTGAAGCTGACGAAGCTAAAGCAGGCGAAGTTATCACAGAAGCAATCGAGTGCCCTGCCGACGCAATCAGAACAAAGGTTGTTGACATTGTTAAGGAAATTTCCGAAACAGTTAACCTTGAAGAAGCAGATGTTATCGTTGCCGGCGGACGTGGCGTTGGTTCAGCTGAAAACTTTGCAATTCTTCAGGAACTTGCTGACGCTCTCGGCGGCGTAATCGGCGCTACAAGAGCTCCTATCGAAGCAGGCTGGATTTCAAGAGCATACCAGATCGGTCAGTCAGGCAAGAGCGTTGCTCCTAAGCTTTACATCGCATGCGGTATCTCAGGCGCTACACAGCACGTTGCAGGTATCACAGGTGCTGACTACATCGTTGCTATAAACAAGGATGAGGACGCTTCTATCTTTGATATCGCCAATGTTGGTATCGTAGGAAACCTTCTTGAGGTTGTTCCCGTACTTACAGCAGAAGTTAAGAAATTCAAAGCATAAGACATTATTTAAGCGGAGACTTTAAGTCTCCGCTTTTTTTATGCATTTTTATATTAAGACAAAAAATATTGGACTAAAAAGGCAAGAAGTATAGTAGAAAGTACAGTTAATATTGCGAATTGACAAAAATTCAAGGGGGGGGGTAAAATGTATTTTGTAGTAGTAGCTTTACAAATGTAAACAGAGGAGGAAATTAAATGGGAAAATTTAAAAAGGTAACCGCAACGGTACTCAGTGCGGTTATGGCGCTTAGCGTTATGAGTATACCCGTATTTGCGGAAGAAAATGCTGAAAACGAAGAAGCAGTGGTTGAAGACAGCAAGGCAACAGGACTTCCTGAGGCTGAGGACGGAGTAATTAAGCTGACAGACGATGTAACGGTAGATAAAATTACCGTAACAGAGGACATTACATACGACCTTAACGGAAATGATTTGACATATACAGGAGGATCAATAGGATTTGAAGAGCACACTTTAAGATTTATAGACAGTTCTGTTAAAGGAAGTAAAAGAGGCGGAACATTAAAGCTTACAGGCGTTGCGGGAAACAGTTCAGCTATAAATCCGAAAAAAGGTGCAACTGTTGAAGTAAAAAATATAAAAATTGAATGTACAGGTTCAGTATTTTATCCTCAAGGTAATACAGCAGCTGTAAACATCAAGAACTGCGATATTGAAGCAGCTGTGTATGGAGTTGGTACAAATGCGGCTACTGTAGATAACTACGGAGTTGTTATTAATATTGAAAATTCAAAAATAACAACTTCATCCGATAACGGAGACAACACGGCTGTTTTAATTAACGTTGAGGGTACTCTCAATATAACTGACAGCGAACTTACATCTGATAGACAGGCGCTTGTAGTCCGTGCAGGAGACGCTAAAGTAATAGGAACAAAAATTACGGTTACGGGAAAATTTGCAGAACAGAAAGACGGAAACGCTACAAAGTATCAGGATGGTAACTGGAAGAGCGGAAACGAAGTTCCTACAGGCGCAATAATTGTAGGTAATACAAGCGAAAACGCTTATGAAGCAGAAGCAAACTTAACTATAAAAGACTGTGAAATAGAGAGTGAAAACAAAGAAGTACCTGCTATTTTTACAGACGCAAACAAGAATTTTGCTTCCGAAGTTAAAATTACAGGAAATGAAACTGTAGTTACAGGAAGCGTTATGAAAAACAATGAACAGGAAAATGCTGATATTGTTATTATGAACGGAACTTTTACAGATGATGTTGAACAATTTCTTGACGAGGACAGCCACCTTGTAAAAGACGAAGACGGCAACTATATCGCAATGGATGAGGAAACATACGAAGATTACCTCGACGACAATAAGTCTCATGGTTCAAGATATGAACTTGAAGAGAAAGAAAACGACAGAAAAGACGACGATGACGAAGATAAGGAAGAAAACAAGAAGCCTGAGGAAAAGCCCGAAGAGCCTGAAGAAGAAAGCATATTCAGCGACGTGGCAATCGACGACCCTAACTATGACGCAATCGTAAAAGTATTTGAAAAAGGCTGGATGGTAGGCGTAAGCGACGGAGTATTCGCACCTAACGGAACGCTTACAAGAGGAATGGCAGCAACAATACTTTGGAACAAAGCAGGAAAACCCGAACCCGTAAACGCAGCGCCTTTCCTTGATGTAACAGCAGACGCATGGTATGCAAAAGCAGTAGCATGGGCATACGAACAGGGAATAGTTCTTGGATACGATGCTGAGACATTCGGACCTAACGATTTTGTAACAACAGAGCAGTTCACAATAATGCTCGACAAGTCAGAGGGCAAAACACCTGCACCATACGCAGGCGGAGCGCCTAACGCAACAAGAGCATGGGTAGCTTCAAAAATAGCCTAAAAGTAAATATTTGTAAAGCTGACTGAAAATAGCCTGAACGGCGGAAAGATTATTTCCCTGTTCGGGCTTTTTAAATACAGCGGTTTAATTTTTTGAAGCAAGGTAGTGTATTGGGTAACATGACGGAATATAAAGGGTTTTACTGTAATTAGAACTTCTTTTAACATGACTGTGATAGAATAAGCCGCGGCATTTGTATAACATGAAAACAAAGGCAGGTGTTTTGAATGTTTCCTAATATGAATACGGCAGATATGATAATTGAAAATGCGAAAGAAAAAAGAGGAGGAAGCTGGATAAATCACAGCATAGAAACGGGGAAGTGCGCAAGGAAAATAGCCGAACTTTGCGGAATGGACGGAGAGAAAGCGTACGTTTTGGGATTATTACATGACATAGGAAAAAGTACAGACGGGCAGTTCAGGCATATTTTGGAGGGATATAAAATGATGAGCGAAATGGGATATGATACTGTAGCCAAAATATGCCTCACCCATACATTCCCCATTAAAGATATAACAACATATGTCGGAAAATTTGACGTGAGTATTACGGAGCTGGAATTTGTGCAAAACAAAATAACTAAATATGAATATAACGATTATGACAGGCTTATACAATTATGCGATTCAATGGTTATGTCAAAAGGACCGGTTACTCTGGAAGAGCGAATGAAAGATATAATTATGAGATACGGCTCCGTATATCCTGTGGAAAAAAGACAAATTATATATAGCCTAAAAGAATATTTTGAAAGAAAAATCGGAAAGGACATATACAGTATTTTGAATGTGGACGAGTACGGCGCAAGAAAAATACTATATATAAACGGCAGTGAAAAAATGTTTGAAAAAATATTAATACAGAACTGAAATAATATCTTGAAACAACGTCTCTTTTTGTATATTATGTGAGTACAAGGAGGGCGGCGAAAATGGGAGAAATAAATATTGAAAATCGGGAAAGACCGCATCCTTGGAGGCGGTTTTTGGCATTTTGTTTTGACGTGGCATATATGGCGGTAATAACGAACATAATATGGTTGTTTGTGCTTAATCATTATCCGTCGGACGATTGGTTTTGGGGTAGAAACGGATATATAATACTGTGTTTTGCAACTGCTTTTATAGAACCGCTGCTTACTATGTCGTGGGTATCTACAGCCGGGAAGTCATTATTCGGCATAAGGTTACTGCATAAAAGCGGAAGAAAGCTGACATATAAGGAAGGACTTATAAGATCGTTCAAAAGGTTGAAATACGGACTTGGATTTATGATACCGTTTTATCGTATTTACCGACTTTATAAGTCCTATAAAAAGTGTGCGGCAGGAGAGGAACTGGAGTGGGATACAAATGTAAGATATGTTATGCCCGAAAAAACCAGAACTTTTAAATATGTATTTTTTGCCACAGTAATAGCTCTTATATATTTTCTTTCGGAATACCAAGGATTGCTTCCCAAAAACAGAGGGGACTTGACTGTCGATGAATTTGTGGAAAATTATAACAGCGCTGCGGAGTATTTCGGATACGGATATCAAACAATGAATATTGACGGAACAATACATATTGATGAAAGAGTTTCGGATTTTTATCCCGAACCGCCTGTTTTTGAATTTGAAACTGACGGTGAAAAAATAAAATCCGTAAGTTTTAAGTACAGCGGAAATTGGCATGAAATAATGAAAAATGAGGGATATGATTATCTGGCAATACATTCGCTGCTTGGAGCAAGAATAAATTGTTTTGAATATTCAAAGATGAATGAACTAATCGAATATTTTACAAAACCGACGTTTTCCGACCTGTTGGAGGAATATAAAGGAGTACATATAGAAAAATATACAGACTTTTATGATGAAATCCAAGTTGGATTGTTGGGTGCTGCAATAGAAGAATATGAAGAAAACGCAGCTGATTTTGTCGTAAGTTTTAATATATGGCTGTAAAAGTCTTAAGAAATACGTAATTGACATATATTGCCGATAAAATTAAAATTTAATTAAATAAAAAGCGAGGTGGTACAGGTATGAGATATGAAATAGTAGGAGGAACGCTTCCGGCGGTAATATGCAGATTATCAGACGGCGAAAGCATGATAACGGAAAGAGGGAGCATGAGCTGGATGAGCCCCAATATGAAAATGGAAACAACATCAAACGGAGGTATAGGAAAAGCTCTCGGACGTATGTTTGCAGGGGAGGCTATTTTCCAGAACAGATACACTGCAAAAGGCTCGGAAGGTCTTATTGCATTTGCCTCAAGTTTTCCCGGAGCAATAAGAGCTGTCGAAATCGGCCCGTCCAACTCCATAATTGTGCAGAAGGCTTCTTTTCTTGCTGCTGAGGAGGGCGTAAATCTTTCTGTTGCTTTTCAGAAGAAGCTCGGTTCGGGATTTTTCGGCGGCGAAGGATTTATTATGCAAAAGCTTTCCGGAAACGGAACGGCGTTTATAGAAATAGACGGGCATGCTGTCGAATATGAACTGAGAAGCGGAGAATCAATGATTGTGGATACAGGATATCTTGCGGCTATGGACTCTACCTGCACTATGGAAATAGTATCGGTTAAAGGCGCTAAAAATGTTTTGTTCGGAGGAGAGGGATTTTTTAATACCGTAGTAAAAGGCCCCGGAAAGATAGTGTTGCAGACAATGCCCATAAGCGCAGCTGCCGGAAGTCTCGCGCCGTATATAATAGTTGATAAATAAAACAATCTAAGCATACGTTAATGCGTATGCTTTTTTGATATAAGTAAATATTTGATTTGAAATTTTTCGTGGGAACATGATATACTTGTTTGCAGGAAGGTGAAAAAATGAAAACCTGCGCTTTTACAGGTCATAGGCCTGAAGGATTTGTATTTGGATATGATGAGGACAGTCCGATATGCAAGGCTGTCAAGATAGCAGTAAGAAACCAGATAGAACGTCTGTATGATGACGGATATAAAAGATTTATTACGGGATGCGCTCTCGGCGTTGATATTTGGGCGGGAGAATCCGTTATAGATTTAAAAAGAACAAAGAAGGATATCGAATTGATCGGAGCTGTTCCTTTCAAAGGACAGGAACGTGGCTGGACGGAAGAGCAGAGGGAGAGATATGAAGCTCTTTTAAAAAACTGCGACGATGTGGTAACGGTCAGTAAAAGATTTAATAAGAACGCTTTTTATATAAGAGACAGATACATGGTTGATAATGCGGATATAATTTTGGCGGTATATGATGATACAAGAGGATACAGCGGTACGGGATATACTGTAAGATATGCTATGGGGAAAGATAAACCTCTGATTATCATTGATCCCGGAACTTTTGAAGTAACTAAACGAAATTTCAGAACGGAATAAAAATTTTAAAGCAGTGTTAAAAAAGAACGCTCTCAGTAGAGGGCGTTCTTTTTGTTTACATTTAACGTTTGTATGAAATTTATATTCTGCGGATTATACCGCAGGCTATTTTGCTTCCGGAATTTCCGGATGGCTGAGTCGTGAAGTCATCGGCGTTTGAATGTATTACGACGGTTTTACCGATTACCTCATTTACAGAAAATCTGTTCGTAAGAAAAACCATAAACGCTTTGCCGGCGGCTGAAAAAAGAGGAGGCAAATCTCCTGCGTGGCATGGATGTTCAGCACCGTTAGGATTATAGTGCATTCCCGTATCACTGAACGGATCGGTTTCGTTTCCCGTACAGGTCATACCCTCATGTATGTGAAAACCGAATATATTGCACGAATTATCTGGAAGACCTGAAATATCAATGCATATAACTGTGCCTTGGTCTGAGCTGTAAAACAATATTTTGCCGTTTATACATTGATTATACGGACCGCCTTTTATAAAACATACGGCATTCGCGTCTTTAGAAATTAGGTTTTTACAATGCTCTGATAAAGTTGACAATTGATTGACTCCCGGATGTTTTTATTAATATATGCCGGCAAATGTAAGGAATATGAGTTAATAAAATATAAATTTTAATGGTGGGATAGAAAACATATGTTCTAATTTTGTATTATTGCAGTGAAAGGAGGGAGGAATTTGACAAAAAAGGAAAAGGAAAAATTAAAACCTATTATAAATGCCGCGGACAATATAGCCGAGGCTGTTGAAAAAGCTTCAGCTGACGAAGAACAGGTAAATCCTAACGGAAAAGTAGATATAAACACTATAAAGGGACTTACGGCAACAATGAAAGAGCTTACGGCGATAATAAGAAACGTAAACGAACTTCCTACAAGGAGTGAGAAAGAAGCTGAAAAAGCTACGAAAAATAAAATAGAACTTGAGAAAGCAAAAACAGAACGTGAGCAGACAGATAAGGAAATAAATGTAATCATACGGGGAGCGGAAAACTGGGACGGCTGATGAAAACAGTATGTTTAAAGGCAGGTGATGTAATACGAATATTTTTATAGATGAACCCAATGAAAAACAGAAAATGTTTTTGGCTGACAGACACAGACATATTGCCTTCGGAGGTGCAAGGGGAGGAGGAAAAAGCTGGGCGGTCAGAACGAAAGCAAAGCTGCTGGCATTCAGATATGCCGGCATAAGAATATTGATTGTAAGAAGAAGTTACCCTGAGCTTATTAACAACCATATAAATATACTTCGCAGAGAATTAAAAGATACCGCTATATATAACGACAGGGATAAAATATTAAAATTCATAAACGGAAGCACAATTAATTTTATGTACTGCGACAACGACGGAGACTTAGAAAGATTGCAGGGCGTTGAGTATGACGTGATATTTATAGACGAGGCTACCCAGTTATCCGAATATCAGATGAAAACGATTTCCGCATGTGTAAGAGGCGTAAACAGATTTCCGAAGAGAATGTACTACACATGTAACCCCGGAGGAAAGGGGCACGCATATATAAAAAGACTTTTTATAGACAAAAAGTACAGAGACGGCGAAAACCCCGACGATTACGGATTTATACAATCGCTGGCTACGGACAATACGGCTTTAATGGAGTATCAGCCCGACTATATAAACCAATTGGAGTCGCTCCCTCCTAAACTGAAAGAAGCGTGGCTGTACGGCAAATGGGATATATTTGAAGGTCAGTTTTTCGATGATTTTGTTATCGGAGATGAGAAAGCACAGGAGGAGCGACGTTTTACGCATGTTATAAAACCTTTTGATATATCGTCGGGAGACGCGAGAGGATGGAACATTTACAGAAGTTATGACTTCGGTTACAACAAACCTTTTTCATGCGCATGGTGGGCTGTCGATTACGACGGGATTATTTACAGAATACTTGAAGTGTACGGATGCACAGATACGCCAAATGAAGGAGTGAGATGGACGCCTGAAAAACAATTTAAAGAGATAAGCAAAATAGAGAGGGAACATCCATGGCTTAGCGGACGAAACATCCAAGGAGTAGCGGATCCTTCCATATGGGACGCAAGCAGGGGAGAATCGGTAGCAGATACAGCGGCAAGGTACGGAATATATTTTTCACCCGGAGACAATAAAAGGATAGCGGGCTGGATGCAGTGCCACTACAGATTACAGTTTGACAACGAGGGGTATCCGAGAATGTATGTGTTTAATAACTGTAAAGCGTTTATAAGAACAATACCCGAGCTGACTTTCAGCAATACAAATCCCGAAGACCTTGATACGTCGGGAGAAGACCATGCAGCTGATGAATGGAGATATTTTTGCATGGAAAGACCGATAAAACCGATTGTTGAAAAAGAGAGCATAATTTTGTCAGACCCTCTGAATATGTTCGCAGATATAAAACAGTAAAAAGGAGGAGTGGTATGGATAACAAAAAAACCGTTATCGGAGAGGAGACGCTGAGAAAAGCAAACGCAATACTCAGAAAATATAAAAGCGGAAAGACCTCTCTTGAGCAAAAGGTAATTGAAAACGAACAGTGGTGGAAACTGAGACATTGGCGATACATAAACGGAGGAAATGATGAATTTAAACCGGCGTCGGCATGGCTTTTCAGCGTAATAATGAACAAACATGCCGACGGAATAGAGGCGTATCCCGAACCTAACATACTGCCTAGGGAAGAGAATGACAGGGCAGAGGCCGTAAGACTTTCGGCAATAATACCGGCAGTATTGGAACAAAATGACTTTGAGGAAACATATTCGGACGTACTTTGGCAGAAACTGAAAACGGGAACGGGAGTATACGGCGTTTTTTGGGATTCTTCAAAATTAAACGGATTGGGAGACATAGCGGTAAAAAAGGTCGACCTTCTGAATATTTTTTGGGAACCGGGAATAACGGATTTACAACAGAGCGGAAACATTTTCACAACGGAACTTGTGGACAACGAAGCGCTTGAAAATATGTATCCAAGCCTGAGAGGAAGTCTTAAGGGAAACAATCTGACCACCGCAAAATATATATATGACGATAATGTGGACACAACCGATAAAAGCGTAGTAGTCGACTGGTATTACAAAAAGCATAAAAACGGAAAGAGCATACTTCATTACTGCAAGTATGTCAATACGACGGTTATATATGCTACGGAAAACGATAATGAAAAGCCTGTTGACGGAATTGACGAAAACGGGCTGCCGTTTTACGGATTAAGCAGAGCTGAGAGAGGTTGGTATGACCATGGAAAATATCCGTTTATATTTGACAGACTTTTTCCGACCGAAGGTACGCCATGCGGATTTGGGTATATAGATATATGCAAAAACACACAGGAGCAGATTGACAGACTTAACCAGGCAATTGTAAAGAATGCGGTTATGGGGGCTTCGCCGAGATATTTTATGAGAGGCGACGGAAGTGTGAATGAAAAGGAGTTTACCGATTGGAAAAGGCCCATAGTACATGTAAACGGAAATCTCGGAGCAGATAGTATAAGGCCGATAGACGTGCCTAATATGAGCGATATATATGTTTCCGTGCTTAATTCCAAAATACAGGAATTAAGAGAGACATCGGGAAATAACGAAGCTTCAACGGGAAATACACCGTCGGGAGTTACAGCCGCATCGGCCATAGCGGCGCTTCAGGAGGCTGCCGGAAAAACATCAAGGGCAAGCACTCTGTCGGCATACAGAGCCTACAGCAGGATGATTTCGCAGATAATAGAACTTATAAGGCAGTTCTATGACCTGCCGAGACAGTTCAGAATTACCGGAACGCTGGGCGAAGATATATATGTATCATACGACAACAGCGAAATAAAGCCGAAAATGCAGGAGGAATACGGAATAAATGTGGGAATGAAGTCCCCTGTTTTTGACATAAAAGTATCGGCACAAAGAAAAAACATATATTCTAAGGTTCAGCAGAATGAGCTGGCGCTGGAGTTGTACCGCAGCGGCTGTTTTAATCCGGAACTGACGGATCAGACGCTTTTGTTGCTTGACACAATGGACTTTGACGGAAAAGAACGTATTATGAGGAAAATACATGAAAACGGGGATATGTACGGAAAAATGCAGAAATATAAAGAGCTTGCGCTAGCCATTGCCGCAAGGTATGACGATGAGGCGTACAGGCGTATTTTAGCTGTTGAGAATGGGACGGCGGTTAAACCGAAGGGAGGAACGAACAGAAAACTGTCGGGAGAATCATCAATAACATTAAAAGCAAGGAAAAAAGCGGCACAGTCAATAATGCCGAGATAAAGGAGGAATGAAAATGAGAAATTTTGACCGAAGAAACGAGACAGAACAAAATGAAACGGCAAAAAGAAGACTTATGGAGATTATAGAAGAAAGTGAAAAAGTAAAGGCTGTTTATCCGATGTTTAATCTGGAAAAAGAATTTGAAAATCCTGTGTTCAGACGTTTGGCAGCTGCAGGAGTTCCCGTAATAGCTGCTTTTGAACTGATTCACAGAGATGAGGTGAACGGACTTTTGATAGAAAGAGCCGTAAGACAGGCGGAAAAAAGAATAAGCGGTTCTATACAGTCGGGAGCGGAAAGACCGACAGAAAACGGAAATTCACATAAAGCGGCAGCTTTGACGGATTTTGACCCTAAAAATCTATCAAAAGAGGAACGAAAAAATATAAAGGAAAGAGTAAGAAGAGGAGAAAATGTTTATCTCGGATAAAAAATATTAAAAAATGAAAGGAATGATTATATGTTAAAACTGAATTTACAACATTTTGCGGAGGCCGGAACACTGGTAAACGCAACGGGAAACTATGTGAACGCCTATGACGGCAAGACTACGAATTTTGACGGAGCAAATACGCTTACTCCGACCATGAAAACATATTACGATACGGAACTTCTTGAAAACGCAAGAGCGGAGCTTGTACATACACAGTTCGGAAAGAAACAGCCTCTTCCGTCCCATAGAGGAAAAACAGTCGAATGGAGAAAGTGGAATACCCTTGAGGACGCTTCGCAGCTTACGGAAGGAGTTATACCGACAGGTCAGAAACTCGGACAGTCCAGTATAACCGTTCCGATAACTCAGTACGGTACATATGTTACGGTATCGGATCAGCTGGAACTTCACGCAGTAGACGATGTGATACTGGGAGCGGCGGAAGAACTGGGAGCTTCGGCAGGTTCTACAATGGATAAAATCGCAAGAAACGCAATATGTCAGGGAACAAACGTAATCTATGCCGACAAAATAGGAGAGGACGGAACGGCAACGGAAGTTACGTCAAGAACGGAGCTTGATAAAACGGCAAAGCTAACGCCGGCAATGGTAAACAAAGCGGTAACGAACTTGAAAAAAATGAAAGCGCCGAGAATAGACGGAAAATATATGGCAATCATACATCCTTCCGTAGGTTATGACCTTCGACAGAGTCCCGAATGGAATGAAGCGCATAAATATGCTTCTCCGGAGGAGATATACAACGGAGAAATAGGAGAACTGCATGGCGTAAGATTTATAGAGACAACAGAAGCTAAAATTGTAAAGGAATCCGGAGGAGGTTCTCCGAGGGCGGTTTATCTTTCTCTTTTCTTCGGAAAGGACGCATATGGCGAAATAGACCCTGACGGAGGCGGAATGGAAATGATAATAAAAGACAAGTCAGAGGCGGGAGGACCGTTAAACCAGTTTTCGACGCTTGGATACAAGTTTTCGACTGCCTTTAAAATTCTTTATGAGGATAGAATGGTGAGAGTTGAAAGCTGTTCCGATTATTCTGACGTAGATGAGGAAAATTGAAATAATCGACTTGAAAATAAGGAGGAATAAATTTGATGAAAATTAACGGTACAATTACAGCGGGAACATCCGAAAGTTGGAGCGAAATGGTTGAAGTGAGGCTGCCGAAAGCTCCCAAAACAGAGCAGAATTTTCAGTTTGTAGGAGTAAACGGAAAGACATTCCAAGTACCGAAGGGAAAGACCGTTAAGGTGCCGAAGCCTGTAGCGGAAGTACTCGCAAATGCCGAAGCCGCTAAACTGGCAGCCGAAGAATATGAAAACGGATTGGCAGGGGAATAACCCTGCCTTTACGAAAGGAGGGGAAAAATATGCTTATTTCAGAAGCTATAGAAATAACCGACAGGATAAAACCAAACGCATACGGCAGGGAAGAAAAAGTAAAATGGCTTTCCGATATAGATATGCAGATATATGAAGAAATTATAAAGACTCATATAGGAGATGAACGTATATTCAACGGTTATGACGGAGACACGGATATAAATGGAACAGAGCTTTTAGCACAAAATCCATACGATGAACTGTATATACATGGACTGAAAAGACAAATAGACCTGAACAATGAGGAATATTCTAAATATAATAACGACTGTTTGCTTTTTAACAGCGTTTATACAAACTTTTACGACTGGTACAACCGAAAATATATTAGCAAAGGTGAAGCCGCTTTTATATTATAAATCTGCATTAAGGCTGATACGAAAGGGGGAAGAAATATGCTTTATCCGATAGTAAAAGAGACAAAAACTTATAATTTGATGACGACGGAATTCGGAGGGTATAATCACAGCCTAAAACCGAGAGAAGGCGAGTTTTTTGATACGGAAAATATTACAACGGATTATTACCCCATAGCGTCCGGAAGAAAAAAAAGAGGGATTGTCCGCAGGTTGAATTCGCCCTCCGGTATGACGGCAAGGGATAGCCTTATATATGCGGATGGAGCGGATTTATATTATAACGGGAAAAAGGTTGACGGATTGGTTCTATCGACAGAAAAAGAAAAATGCCCGAAGAAATTTGTAAGCATGGGGGCTTATTTATGTATATTTCCCGATAATCTTTATCTGAATACAGCCGATATGACGGACTTCGGTTCTATGGAAATGAGCTGGGAAGCTGAGGAAAGCACTTCCGTAAAATATTCCATATGTAAAGGAGACGGAGCGGAATACGGAAAAACAACGGTAGCCGATGAAGCGCCTAAAGACGCGGAAAACGGGGATTTATGGATAGACAGTTCAACAGATACACATATTCTGAAACAATACTCTAAAAATATGAATATGTGGGTAGAAATAGCAACCGTATATGTGAAGATAGAGGCAAAGGGTATTGGACAAAGAATTGAAAAAGGAGACGGCATAAGAATAAGCGGATGCAAATACAGCGGCGAAAACGAATATATAAAAAAGCAGATAGAGGCTTTAAATTCAACGTTTACGGTAAAGGAACGCGGAGATAACCACATAGTTGTAACAGGCCTTCTTGATGAAACCTATACGCAGAACGGCGGAGTGAATGTAACAAGAAAGGTACCGAAAATGGACTATGTAACGGAGTGCCAAAACAGATTGTGGGGATGTTATTACGGGTTAGAAGACGGAAAAACGGTGAACGAGATTTTCTGCTGCAAACTGGGAGATTTTAAAAATTGGGAAGTATATAGCGGTATATCTACAGACTCGTTTAGGGCGTCATGCGGAACGGACGGAGTATGGACAGGAGCTGTAACATATCTGGGATATCCTTTATTTTTTAAAGAAAACTATGTTCATAAGGTATATGTATCATCGGGAGGAGCGCACCAGATTGTAAGTATGGCGATAGACGGAGTGCAAAAGGGCTCGGACACTTCTTTTGCTATAGTCAACGATTATCTTTTCTACAAATCGAAAACGGGGATAAACCGCTTTGACGGAACGCAGGCGGTAAATATTTCGTCTGATTTGGGGAACGAACAGTATTGCGACGCTGTTAGCGGACGTTTGGGCGGAAAATATTATGTTTCAATGAAAGATATAAATGAAAAATGGCATTTATTTGTCTATGACGTAAAAAGAGGATTATGGATAAGAGAGGACAATACAATGGCGTTATATTTTGCGGACATAGATAATGAACTTTATTATATAGACGGCGACAGCAATGAGCTGAAAACAATTAACGGTACGGAAGGCAAGGAAGAAGATAAATTCCCATGGAAAATTGTTTTCGGAGATATAGGATACGAGTACTTTCAAAAGAAATATTTGTCCAGATTTAATATCAGAATGAGTCTTGAGGAAGACGGATGGGCGGAAATATATACCGAATACGATTCAAACGGAATATGGGAAAAGAGAGGAACTATAAATGGTACGGGGATAAGCCGTACATTTACCTTGCCCATAATACCGAGAAGATGCGACCATATAAGAATAAAAATAGAGGGTAGCGGTGAATTTAAATTGTATTCAATATCAAAAATATTGGAAATAGGTTCGGATAATTAATTGTATAAAAGAGGTGAGTAAGTATGCCTATGTATTTAAGTACTCCTCCTGCGATTATGGGAAATGAGAAAGAACAGCTAAACCAATTGAGAAGTTATGTTTTTCAAACAGTGGAGGCGCTGAACATAGGAATGAAAGACATGAGCGCCGAGGGTGTACTGGAAGAAATAAACGGAGCTGTTACGGCGGAGGGGAATGAAGATGAAGAAGATAAAAGTGTTTTGGCAACCCATAACAACATACGTTCACTAATCATAAAAACAGCGGACTATGCAATAAAGAACAGCGAGGAGTTTAAAAAAATATTAAAAAGCGAATACAGCGCCTCATCAGATTTCGGAGAACTGGCGGAAAAGCTTGAAAACGAAATAACGGCAAATGCCGAAGGAATAAATCAGCTTTTCAGATATACTTCGGGAATACGGTCGGAATTCGGGGATTTTTCCACTACAAGCGAGCAGTACATAAAAACGGGACTTTTATACTATGATGACGCAGGCGCGCCGGTATTCGGAGTGGGTGTGGGAAACCTTTCAACAAAAATAGACGCAAACGGAAAGACGGTACTGGACAAACAAAACCTGCTGACAACAACAACAGCGGAAGAAATAGCATTTTGGAACGGCGGACAGAAAATAGCATATATAAACGCAAACAAAATGTATTTTCCATCGGGCAGTCTGACAGCCTATGAAGCCGACATAAGCGGAAAAATAACCGCCACATCAGGTGAAATAGGACATTGTAAAATAACGGACTGCGAGCTTATGGGAAGCCTGAGCGTTTATCCGAAAAGCGGAGACACCGCAAGAAAAGGAATAATGGGATTTGACACATATCAGGATCACTTCGGAGATATGAGAGAAGCTCTTCTTATTAAGCATGAGGTGGGAAATACATTTATATCTGTCGACAACCTATATACAACTATAGGATTTGACAACGGAAGTATTCTGAGCCATGTGGAGTGTGCCAGAACAGGATTAACAATGCAGTCGTTTGAACTGCCGTCTTCGGGAAGCTATGACGACGCAGGGAACGCTACCTCAATAGTAATGACCGCTGATGATATAACAATAGCGCATAAGTTTATACATACAAGCAGTGCAGGCAATGAAAGGGCGATGAGCAATACATTGTTATTCGGCAATGAAACTGTATCGTTTATATGCAATGATGACGGAGACGAGAGCGGATTTGTATTTGACGGAAGCAGATTAGAGCCGATAAACAATACGGCTAACTATTATCTCGGAAACAGCGACAACAGGTTCAAAAGGCTATACTGCGATGATATAAGGATATATGTAAGCGACAGCGAATATTATAACGCCGATGATATACTGACGGCATGCGGACTGATATAAAGGGGTGATTTTATGAATAAACCGGCTTCTGTAGCGATAAAAGAATTTGAGACAAACATGGAAAAATGTATAAACGAAAGCGGATTGCCGCCTATAGTCGTTGAAATGATAATGAGAGGATATTACATACAGATAAAAGAAATGGCAAAAAGACAAACGGAAGAGGAAGAGAAAGCCTTTAAAAGCGGGGTGAAGGAAAATGGCAAGTGATTTGATGAATGTGGGCGCTACGGGAAAGTATTATAAGGTACAGTCAAACGGTAAGGCGCAGGCAGGATTAAGCGTTGGGGACAGAGTTGTAACGAACAGCGGAACGTATCAGATACTTGATGTAAACGCCGACGGAAGCTATAAGTCGGCTTTATACGACGAAAACATGACGACAAAAAACTATACCGGAAAGTATGCAAACGGATATAATCCTTATTCAAATGCAACTTCGCTCAGTGATGAAACGAAAAATAATATTAAAGATTTGTACAACGGCGGATATGAGGCTGATAAATATAAAGAAAAATATGAAGAAATAAATTCAAAGAGACCTGATAAATATGAGAGCGCCTACAAAGAGCAGATAAACGACATATTGGAAAAATTGGAGAACAGAGAAGAGTTTTCATATGATTTAAATTCCGATATGTTGTATCAACAGTATAAAAACCAATATGTAAGCCTAGGACAAACCGCCATGAGCGATACAATGGGACAGGCCGCGGGACTAACGGGAGGATATGGAAATACATACGCCTATTCTGCCGGGGCGGCAGCATACAACAACTATATTCAGCAGCTGAATAATATGATTCCGGAGCTTTATGAAAATGCAAGGGAGTCTTATCAGGAAGAGGGAAATGAATTATACAGACTTTATTCGCTTTATGTAAATGCCGAAAAGAGCGACTATGAGAAATACAGAGATGATGTAAACGATTGGCAGTCCGAAAGAGATTACTATTACAAGGAATATCGTGATGAAATAGACAGGGAACGGAGCGATTACTTTAATAAGCTTTCTATAATGCAGGACGCAGCAAAAACAGAAAGCAGCGACTACTGGAAAAATATTGAGAATGAAAACGAAAAATGGAATCAAAACTTTAAAGAAAAACAGTTTGAATATGAGAAATATCTTGACGGACTGAAAAATACTTCAGTAAAAACATCGAAAACATCATCAAAGGGGAAAAAGGCAACTGCTTCCATATATGACGACGCTCTTCAGGCCTTTAATGACGGTGGGGAAAACGGTCTTATGATGATAGCCGACAAACTTAGCGGAAGCGGATATGACAAAAGCTCGATAGATGACGTCTTGCAGTATGCCAGAAGATACGGTAAGAAATCGGACAAAAAAAGCTCATCGGGAAAAGCGGGTTTTAATTCGGTACTGGTAGACTTATTTAACTACAGGGGGTAGGCGTATATGGCTAAAATAGAAGCTGCACTTCCAAGCCCGAGGATTACGAACGGAATAATAGCATGGTATTGTATGGACGAGTTTGAAATCGGTCTGAGCATTAAACTATACGACGCAGACGGGGAGGAAATAAGTTTAGGCACGGAGGATACCGTAGAAGTAATTATAAAAAATAACAGAGGCGAGGATGTAAAGACGTTTGAGTTTACAGATGTAAAAGAAAACTTTATTAATTTGGTTTTCAATAAAGATGAAACGATTTTATTTGACGTAGGAACATATTTTTATGACATAAGGATTTTGGGAAAATATAATCGTACAATTGTAAAAAACAATATTATTAAAGTTGAGTGAGGTGAAAGAGATGAACAAAAAAATTGACGGAGTAATAGAAGCAGTTTTGAAACCGTCAATATCGGCTTCCGTTTACGGGTTAATCGGAAGAGGCGTTTCCGATATAAAATCCAATGACCGCGGAGAGATTATATTTATAATGTCAGACGGAACGGAAATAAATATCGGGAATTTGACAGGTTTATCTTTGCCGCATGCCTCTGAGGATATATTGGGAGGAATAAAGGTCGGAAAAAATCTGAAAATAGATGAAAACGGAATATTATCGGTTGACATAACGGATAAAGTTTCCGAGGACAATACAAAGCCTGTTACAAGCGGAGCAGTATATACGGAAGTCGGAAATATAGAGTCTCTTCTTAAAGCATTATAAAAGGAGGAAAAATATGAGCATATCGGAACAGATTACAAGATTACAGGGATTGAGAGACAGACAGAGAGCAAAACTTGGCGGAATGAGCATTACAGAACCTGCGGCGACACTGGAGGAGTGTACGGAAGCGATAGAGAGCATAGCTGACAACGGAGCGGTAAGCAAAAAATTAGATATATCAACAGCAAGCTATGCTATACCTAAAGGCTATCATAACGGAAACGGAACTGTAAACATAGAGCTTGAGGAAAAAACAATAACTGCTAACGGAATTGTAACGCCTACGGTGGGAAAAGTAATATCAAAAGTAACGGTAAATGTTGAAAATGCGCCTACATTACAGGAGAAGAGCATAATTCCGACAAAATCTCAGCAGGATGTTACACCTGACGAGGGATACGACGGCCTTTCAAAGGTAAGCGTAGAAGCTATACCAAAAAATTATGCCGATATTTCAGGCACAACGGCAACAGCTGTGGACGTACTGGCAAACAAAATATTTACAGACGGCAGCGGAGCAGAAAAAGCCGGAACTATGGTCAATAACGGAGCTGTTAAAGCTACGATTGACGGCATGAATACAACTATTTACACAATTCCTTTGGGATTCCACAGTGGAGAAGGAACTGTAACGATTACAAACGATATAGAGACAGCGTTGGCGGCAATTTAAGGCGGTGTGGCGTAAATGAGTATACAAAGCGAGATAAACAGGATAAATAACGAGGTTGCGGAACAAAAATTATTAATCGGCGAAATAGAAAAGATATTGGAAACAGCAGGAGAATTGTCCGGCAATAAAATCTATAACAATATACATATTGTAAGGGAGAGATGACAGATGTCCACACCGATTGAAATAAATACGGATATGCTTAAAAAACTGAAAACAAAAGCGGAGCATACAGCTCAATATTTATCAAACAATAATGAAAGCATTAAAAAGCTTATCGAAAGGACAGTAAGCGAATTTGTAATACCCGAAGGAGTCAAAAAAATAGGAAGCGACGCATTTTATCAATGTGAGAATTTAACAGAAATAAAGTTTCCGAACGGTATAGAAGTAATAGGGGACGGAGCTTTCAGCGGCTGTATCGAACTTAGAATGAGCGAGCTTCCCGAAACTATAGCAAGTATAGGAACCGGAGCTTTCAGCAGATGTGCAAAAATAAATCCGTCGTCATTGCCCCCAAATATAACTGTTATAGAAACGGGAACATTTAACGAGTGTACGGGAATGACTTTGGAAAAACTTCCCGACGGCATAACCGAACTCGGTACAAGCTGTTTTACAGGGTGTACGGCTCTCGCATTAACATCGCTTCCAAACGGGATAACGAGCATAGGAAGCAGCGCCTTTACAGGCTGTACAAAGTTAGCGTTGACACAACTGCCGCAGGGAATAAAGGAAATAAACAGCAATGTTTTCAGAAATTGCATAAATATAAAGCTGACAGAATTACCGCAGGGGATAACCAAAATAGGCAGTAATGCTTTTTATGGCTGCGAGGGGATAAGTTTGAGAGAATTACCTGAAAAACTGACCAATATCGGCGGTATAGCCTTTTATGGCTGTACTAAACTGACCAAAATATGGATTTCCAAAAACTGCACAACAATATCTGCATCAAGTTATTCCAATGCGCCTTTTTATAAATGCGCGAATCTTATGGATATATATACAGACGCAGCTGAAAAGCCAAGCGGCTGGGGAAAATATTTTAATTATACGGACAGCGGAAAACAGGCAACTGTACACTACGGAGTTAGCAAGACCGAATTTAATAAGATTTAATTGCGAACTGTAGATTATTCAACTGTTTTTTACAGTATCATCTAATATATAAAAAGTCGGAGAGGCATTAAAAATATATAATGCTTCTCCGAAAATTATATTATCCGTATTTAAGACCACAGTTGAAAAACAAAAATATTTATTTATAAATATAATTTTTGCTTAAAATATATTATTTTTTAATTTTGCAGATAGCTTGAGTCATTGTACCCATTGGGCAGAAAGTACACCATGAGCGAGGTTTATAAAGAACCATTACAATAAGACCTAAAAGCATTGATGTAAGCATAATACTGTAGAATCCAAAGCTGAATTGCGCAACCCAATCGGGAACCATTCCGGCAGTATAGGTCCAGCTCCATGGAAGGCGAACAGTCCAAAATAATTTGATGGATTCTTTGAGACTTTCGGCGCCGGAACCGACAAGCCAAGTTTGGAACAACATATTGGCAAACATCGCAAGAAAAAATATAAGAAAGCCGTAACGGAACCATTTTGAGGACATCCAAGAGGGAGTTTTACGATTACGAGAGCATTTGTATGTCCCTCCGAGCTGCTGTAAAAGTTGACCTCTTCCGCAATAACGGTTACAGAAGTTTCTATTTCCTTTGAAAACAGCAAAACCGAGAGGAATGAGAAAATCAATCATACCCAACCAGGCAAAAATGATGTTAAAGAAACCTAAAGCAAAATAAATAATTGACCAAATCCATAAATAATCATACCAGTGTTTCTTTTTCATTCTGCATTCCTCCTTTCTATCAGTTCTATAACTCCTGTGGGACATGTTTTTGCACAAAGACCGCATCCGACACATAGAGCCGGATCTACTTTCGCGTAGCAGCCTGAATAAATATATATAGCTTCTTTTGGACATATTTTTGTGCATGCTCCGCATGCAACGCATATTTTTTGATTGACAGACGCTGTTTTCTTAGCCATAAAATACCTCCTGACTTGCATCGATATACTGCGCAGGTTATCTTTATTATGTTTTTAATATATCAAAACTAATTGATTTAGTATGTGATTGAATCACATACTGTTTTAAAAGTATTTTATGCTAAAAATAAACCGACACAACCATTTTGTACGGATTGTGCCGGTTATAAAATACAATATTTAAAAAACTCGGGGTGACAGGATTTGAACCTGCGGTCTCTGCGTCCCGAACGCAGCGCTTTACCAAACTGAGCCACACCCCGAAATAACATATTTATTATAACTACATTTTATATAAAAAGCAAGAACTATTTATTTAATATAACATAAATTATATTTACTGTTTAAGAAATAGGATATAATTGTAAATTAATTAAAAACATCTTTGAAAAATCTTAAAAAAATATTACTTTCGAGACTTTCTGAAAAATTTATGTTATTATACGTTATGTTAAGAAAACAATAGCAATTATTGAAAGGATGATAATTTTTATGAAGAAACATTTTAGATATGCAGCTGCAGCTGTTTCAGCAATGACAGTAATTATGTCAACAGTACCTGCTATGGCAGGAAGCCTTACAGAAGTTAATGATGACAAGAAAGACAATAATACAGGTCATCAGGTTATTGTAAACGACGAGAAGGACAATAAAAAAGAAGACACAAAGAAGGAAGACGAAAAGAAAGAAGAAACAAAGAAAGAAGAGTCCAATAAAGAGGACGAAAAGAAAGAAGAAACAAAGAAAGAAGAGCCTAAGAAAGAGGACGAAAAGAAAGAAGAAGCTAAAAAAGAAGACGAGAAGAAAGAGGAAACAGAAGCTCCCGCAGAAGAAACAATAGGATATTCTGTACTTAAGGGAAAAATTAAAGAAGTTGCTGTTAATGAAGACGGAAGCACAAGAATTTCCGTTGAAACAGAAACAAGAGGAGAAATCGTTTTCAATGAAACATCAGATTGCATGGTAATTGCAGACAATGCAGTTAAGGCTCTTGCAGATCTTAAGGCAGGAATGACAGTTTCAGTTGTTATGGAGGACAATGCTCCCATGACTCTCAGCCTTCCACCTCAGACAAGCGCAGCTGTTGCAATCGTAGTTGAAGGTGAAACACCCAGCAATGTAGCAGTTGACAAGTTTGATGAAGAGCTTACAGGAAAGACTGTTAAACTTATCATGGACGAAAAAGTTCAGATTCTTGACATAAGAGGAACAAAGCAGGCTCTTACAGCTGAAGATATTAAGAATAACAAAGCTATCGTTATTTACGGAGCTTCAACAAAGAGCATTCCCGCACAGACAACACCTTATATGGTAATTGTACTCCCTGAGGAAGAAGCAGTACCCACAGAAACAGCAGAAGTTGCTGAAGCCGCAGAAGAAGTAAAGACACTTCCTTTAAGAGAAGCAGCAGACAGCCTCGGATATGAAATTAAATGGACATCAAATGAAGAACCTATAGTTCTTACAAAGGGAGAAAAGACAGTTTCTCTTGAAATCAACAGCGATACAATAACAATTGACGGAGATATGGTAAAAGACCTTTCTACAGACGTTGTAATCGTTGACGGAGTTACTTACGTTCCTTCAGAACTTGTAGATTTATTAAAGTAATATATCTTTAACGTATATAAGCAACCTGTTATAATAAAATTATAGCAGGTTGTTTTTTGTTATTACTTTAGTGTAGAAGACTGCGAAGCAGGCTTTAACAACCGCCCGCTCTGCGGGTGAGATTAAAGCTTAAGCAAAAAGCATCGTCCTTGATGTAAAATAAAGGAGTTCAAGCCTAAATATTTTATAAAAGAAAGGACGATGCTTTTATGGCAAACAGTTTAGCACACACAAAATGGGTATGCAAGTATCATATTGTATTTACACCAAAGTATAGGAGAAAAATAATATATTACGAATTGAGAGAAGATATTCAAAAAATAATAAAAGATTTATGTAAATGGAAAGGCGTAGAAATTATAGAAGGTCATATGATGCCGGATCATATCCATCTACTGGTAGAGATTCCGCCGAAAATGAGCGTCTCGCAATTTATGGGATACTTAAAAGGGAAAAGTGCGATGATGATATTCAATAATCATGCAAACCTAAAATATAAATTCGGCAATAGAAATTTCTGGGCAACAGGATATTATGTGAGTACTGTCGGATTAAATACAGCAACAATTCAAAAATATATTAGAGAACAGGAAAAACAAGATCAAATAGAAGACAAGCTGAATACAAAAGAGTATGAAGACCCTTTTAAGGGTAGCAGATAATCATACCACCGAGGCTTGAACGAAGTGAAAGCCAGCGTCATTAAGGCGCTGGCTCTTAATAAGCCCTTATAGGGCTAGTGCAAACCACGTCTTTTAGGCGTGGTTATGATTTTACCGAAAGGAGATGAACTTTAAAATGAAAGAGAACAAAAAGAAATATTCAGCTAGAATATTTGCGGTAAAAAGAAAAAATATACTCGGATTAATAGGCGTAGTTATGATTATGTCGGCTGTGATTTCAGGATGTGCGAAATCTGAAAAAACATTTGACGAGGAGAAATTTATAAATGAAATAAAACCTAATATAGAATGTTTACAGTCCTGCGTACAGGAAATATTCGGAGCGGATATAAGTTTTGACAAAAGAAGCTATTTATCTGCCTATGAGAGCGAAGAAGCATACGATGACGGAAGGGGAGAGCGGGTAGTTTTATTTTTGCCTGAGGAAGAGGAAAAATATGCAAAAGACTATTATATAGATCCTACTTATTCGGATTTTTATGTTGTAAATAATTTTAAAACAAATGATGAAGTCAGAGAAAATCTCAGAAAATATATGTCCGATGAAATAATAGACAATTATTTCAGAGACGATTTCTTTGAATATGACGGCATGCTTTACTTAGTAAGAGGCGCAAGGGGATACGGAGCGATAGATGTGGATTGCGAAAGCGTGAAGTATGTGGGAGAAAAAGACGGAAAACAGTACATTTCCGTAGACATTCTTTATTTTGGCGATTATGATTATACAGAAACAGTAGAGTTCAGCCGAATTGACGACAGATGGATAATAACGGGGGAAATAAAAGAATAAAAATTTTTTTAAATAGTTCTAAACATAAAGCCGACCGGGTTTTTATAATCGGTCGGCTTTTATCATATATCTATGTCAGATTTTATATTCTTCCGAAAGAGGATTTAGTTTGCTTTCTCTTATCATTTCCCTTACGGAAAGCACATAACCTGATGAAACGGAAAGTTCGTCGATGCCCATTGAAAGAAAAATATCCAACAGCTGTTTATCGGCGGCAGCCTCGCCACATATTCCTATCCACTTTCCCTTACGGTGAATATTATCGGCAGCCATCTTTATAAGACGGAGTACGGCTTTATTTTCTACGTTATACAGAGAAGATAGTTTTGTATTCTGCCTGTCTGCGGCAAGGGTATATTGGGTTAAATCGTTTGTTCCGACGCTGAAAAAATCAACGTTTTCGGCTAACTCCGCACTTATAACCGCAGCAGCCGGGGTTTCAATCATTATACCGACGGGAACATCGTTGAAAGGTATATTTTCGGACTTGAGACTGGTTTTTACTTCCGACATAATTTCTTTTGCCTGCAACACTTCTTTTTCCGAAGTTATCATCGGGAGCATAATATATATATTTCCGAATATCGAGGCTCTGTAAATTGCTCTGAGCTGGGTTTTGAATATATCGGTACGTTCAAGGCAGATTCTTATGGCTCTGAATCCGAGGGCGGGATTTTCTTCCTTAGGAAGATTAAGGGCGGGAGCCTGTTTATCGGCGCCTATATCCAGAGTTCTTATTATAACGGGTTTTCCATTCATTTTCTGCGCTATTGTTTTATAAACATCAAACAATTCATTCTCGTCAGGTAATGTTTTTCTGTCAAGATACATAAATTCACTTCTGAAAAGACCTATTCCTTCGGCGTCGTTCAGTATAGCCGCGTCAATATCGGCGGCAGTTGATATGTTGGCGTACAAATGGATTTTTTTACCGTCTTTTGTTGTGGATTCTTTACCTTTCAGCTTCATAAGACGCTTTTTTCGTTCGGCTTCAGACTTTGCTTTTTTTGACATGGCTTCTATTGTTTCATTATCTGGATCTATATAAATTTTTCCTTCGCTTCCGTCTAAATATACCGTTTTTCCGTCAATTGAAGCGTCAAGTTCGGAGACGTTTATTACAGCCGGAATGTCCATTGTTCTTGCCAAAATAGATGTATGAGATGTGGAAGAGCCTTGTTTTATTATAAACCCAAGCACATTGTCGCGGTTAAAAGATGCGGTTTCGCTCGGAGAAAGGTCTTCTGCCGCTATTATTACTTTGCCGTGAGATGCGGCTTTGTATTCGCTGCCCGACAGAATTCCTATAAGACGTTCCGAAATGTCGATAATATCGGCTGAACGTTCCTGCATGTATGGGTTATCCATATTGCGAAATCTGTCGGCAAATTGTTTCGATATAATTGAGACCGAATACTCGGCGTTTACATGATTATTTGCAATATAATTTTCTATTGCTCCCGTAAAATCCGAGTCGGTAAGCATTATCTGATGAATTTCAAATATCATGGCGCTTTTTTTATCAGCTGATTTCTCGGTTATTTCTTTTAATGAAGAAAGCTGTTTTATAGCTTCGTCAACTGCATTATGAAATTTGGATATTTCGGCATAAGTATCGCTTACCATACGTTTTTGTGGGTCGCAGGAGGCTTTATTGACAAAGAAAACAGTGCCTTCGGCAATGCCTGCGCATATACCTTTTCCTTTAAGTTCAGTCATTAGTTATTTCCTCCTTAAAGATTTTCACCTATTACCGATGACAGATTGGCTTTTGCACTCGACTCGTCATCTCCGCTTATTGTTACCGTTATTTCATCTCCGACCATTATTCCGAGGGACATTACCGCAAAAATTTTTTTGGCGTCGGCTTCTTTTTCGTTTGCATATATTTTTATATCCGAATTATATTTTGAAGCTTCTTTAACTATTATACCGGCAGGTCTTGCATGTATGCCGGCAGGATCTTTTACTCTGTATGAAAACTTTTCCATGCGCTTATTCCTCCATAATATAAACTATGGAAATAATTTGCGCCTAAATGAGATTTTTTATACATGGAGTCAGCTGATTGATATACCGTAAAAAATAAAAAAGCACGGAAAATATTAAATATTTTCCGTGCGTATATATTATTCAGTACGTTCGTCTCCCCAGAAAAATAATGCGACTGTTCCCGGACCAGTATGTGAACCGATAACAGTACCGATGTTGTTTATTACAACATTTCCGTTGAGGTTTTTAAACTTTTCTTCTACAAGAGCCGAAACTTTTTTTGCGTCCTCAAGGCATGCGGACTGTGAAATAAAACATTTTCCGTTATAGTTAATTCCGTTGTCTGCGTGTTCTTCCATGCATTTTACAATTTCATCTATAACTTTTTTCTTTCCTCTTATTTTTTTCCTGGGAATCAGTTTTCCTTCGTTGTTTACGTTAAGAAGAGGACATATATTAAGAAGATTTCCCATTACCATTGATGTTTTTGATATTCTTCCACCTCTGTAGTAGGATGTGAGGTCGGTAGAGAAAAACCAATGATGAAGATTATTTTTTTTGGACTCTATTATTTTTGCGGCTTCTTCACAAGAAAGACTGCTGTCTCTTAAATCTGCCGCAAAATCAACGAGAAGACCGTATCCTGATGAGGCTGCCAGAGAGTCTATAATAATTATTTTTCTGTCGGGAAATTCCGCCTTTAACTCCTCGGCTGCTATCATGCAGGAATTATATGAGCCTGAAATTCCGGATGAAAGAGTAAGATGAACTATATCCTTGCCGCTCTCCAGTATAGGTCTGAAAAATTCCGAATATTCGGCAATATTTACTTGGGCGGTCGTAGGAAGCGCACCGTTTTCTATTCTCTTATAAAACTCATCAATAGGCATTGATATACCCATATCGTCAGGATAATCCACGCCGTCCATTCGGAAATGAAAACAAACAAACGGTATATTCCTTTTCTCAAAATATTCCCTTGACATGTCGGCTGTAGAGCAGCATGTCAGCTCAAATTTAGTCATAATAATCCTCCTGAAATAGACGTTATATAATTATTTGTTGATTTAAAGTCAAAAATGATGATAATGAGTTAAAAACAGATTCATGTTTTTGTCTGATATAAGACAAAAGACAATAGCCGCCGGGCTACTGTCTTATTATGAATGTCAAAGTTTACAGTAATAATATAAACAATATATATAAAATTAGTATTAAAATCAACTGCCAATCGAAAAATTTTTCTTCATACTGTTGCTGCGGAGCGTAATCAAAAACAGATTCGTCCTCTATTACAAACTCTTTTTTAGGCATAAGAAGCTTTGCAAATAACGGTTTTCCTCTGCCGTATTTTCTTCCCATAAGAGATACAAGGTACAAAATTATCGGTATGGAGAAAACCGATAAGAATAAGTACTGGAGCACATACTGCGCCATCAAAGCGTCTGTCATAACAATTTCACCTGCCGCCGTATCTGCCGCCGTCAGTGAGAAGCTTATTCTTGAAAACATCAGCTGCGAAAAGTTAAGGCAGAAATGCGATATCATACCGGGAAAAACCGATTTTGTTCTATATACAATATAACAGAAGAGCACCCCTACGGCAAATGTATATAAGCTTTGCTGAGGATCGAAGTGAGCGACGGAAAATATAATACCGCCCAATATACAGGCTTTTTTCAGGCTGAGATTTTTAAAACCGGAAAAAACCACTCCTCTGAATATCAGCTCTTCGCATACAGCGGGAATAACGCAGATTGAAATAACGCTGTATATAAACGGAGACTGATATGCCGTTGCCAAATCGGTTGAAACAACATTCGGAAAAAATATCGACGTTATAAGAGAAAGCAAGCTTGTAATAGGGCCGATGGCAAAGGTAAGAGCTATGGCGGCTATTACGTCCCCGACGCTTATTTTGTATATGGAAAAAGTAGTTTTAGGATTTTCGTAAAACATTTTTGGTCCAATCAAAATTAACGGCAGAAACATTGCCAGCTGTCCGATAATACTGTATATCATTGGGTCCATGCTCGAATAATCGAGCACGGACACCAGTAAAAATGAACTTGCTATATTAATTACAATATATATAAGAAAAAACGAATATGTTTTAGATGTTCTTGTCAAACCGAAAAACTCCTTAAGGAAATCAAATTCCGTTTTATTATTTAATCGTCGGGAATATCTTCGACAAAGTCCTCATCGGTATAATCCCATATTGCGTCGTCATCCTTTGGAAATTCCGTTGAACCGTGCGGATATTTTTCACGGAATTTTCTGTTTACAGCCTCTGATATAAACAGTTTAAACGAAGCCACAACGGGAACTCCGAAAAACATACCGAAAGCTCCGCCGAAATATGCGCCTACGGCAATGGCAAAAAGAACTTCCAATGGAGTAAGACCTGTCGTATCCCCCAAAAGTCTGGGGCATAAAACATAATTGTCGACTTGCTGTATAATAAGTATATATATAAGAAGCCACAATGCTTTCATAGGATCAAGCAAAAGAACGATGAAAACCGACGGTATAGTACCTATAAAAGGTCCGACATACGGGATCATATTTGAAACGCCTATGATAACGCTTATTACAAGGGCATATGGTATTCTTAAAACCAATGCGCCGATAAAACACATTACGCCCAACGCTATGGCGTCCAGAAGTTTACCGAGTACAAAGTTCTGGAATATCTCATTTACACGCTGCATATTACGTATAAATCTTTCTGCCTTTCCTTCTTCAAAAACGGCAAGACAGAGTTTTTTGCAGCCGGCAGCAAGTTCTTCTTTTGTTGAGAGCATGTAAAAGCTTATTATTATACCGATTATAAAGTTTACGACTACCTTTACTACGTTTACGGTACTGCTTACAAATTCTATAAAGTTTTGTCCGTTAAAGAAAGTGCCTATAAGATTAGGCAGGTCATTTATTTTTTCCTGAATAGGCTCTATAAGTGCGATTATTGTATTGACTACGGTATCCTGTACACCGGGACCGAGTTTTGAAAGCGTTTCCGGCAGCGTTTCCATAAGGCTTGCCATGCTTTCGGGAAGGGCGCTTATAAGAGCTCTGAAGCTTTGCGCCACGGTCGGTATCATATAAATCATAAGCCATGTGAAACATCCTATGAATATGGCATAGGTTATGAATATTGTAATATTCCTGAGAAGCTTCGGCCTTTCGCGAAGACGTTTAACATACGTGCCGATAAACTTTTCCAAGAAATTAACCAGCGGTGTAAAGAAAAAGGCTATAAAGAAGCCATATATAAATGTTATCAGAATACCCTTGACAGCCATCAGAAGAGAACCTACTGTACCGAAAAAGCCTCCTATATTGTCAAGGAATCTGTTTAAAAGTATACATAAGGCCAAAACAGCAAAGCTGTATGCCGCAACTTTAAAGTATTTTTTATCAAATTTGGGTCTGCGCAAAATACCCCGCCTCCTATAATATCTTGGAAATATTCTAGCATACATATAAGGCTTTTACCATAGGAATATCATTAGTTTTTTTGACTGATTTCTTAAATAAATCTTAATCCGATTGACTGCGGACGAGTAAGAACTTTATACTGAAAAAAAGAATACTTCCGAAACGTGAAGGTTAAAAAGACAGGGGGAGAAAACAATGGCTGACGAGAACGCTATAAAAAATTTTGCGGCGGACTTTAAAAAAATAGAAGACGAAATATCAAAGGACATAATAGGACAAAAAGACATAATACATAAAATAATAATATCTATGATAGCGGACGGAAACGTATTGCTTGAAGGACTTCCGGGAACGGGAAAGACTCAGCTTGTAAAGACTGTGGCAAGGGTAATGGATTTAAGCTTTTCCAGAATACAGTTTACACCCGACCTTATGCCGGCGGACGTTACGGGAACAAACATGATGGATGCCGAAAGCGGAAGAGTGGAGTTTAAAAAAGGGCCTGTTTTTGCCAATATAGTTCTTGCAGACGAAATAAACAGAGCTACGCCTAAAACACATTCGGCATTGCTGGAGGCTATGCAGGAGAAAACCGTTACGGCAGGAAATACAACATTTTCCCTGCCGGATCCGTTTTTTGTACTCGCTACCCAGAATCCGCTGGAACTTGAAGGAACGTATCCGCTTCCGGAGGCACAGCTTGACCGATTTATATTTAAATTGGATGTAAAATTCCCATCGGAAAGCGAACTTATGGAAATTGTAAATATAACTACGGGGAAGGAAGGAGCGAAGTCTCAGAAGCTTTTTAACGGTGATAAAATAAAAGAAATGAGAGATATTGCAGTTGAGGTTCCAGTTGCCGACGCCGTAGCAAGGTATGCGATGGACGTCATTATAAAAAGCCACCCCGAAATAGATAAAAGCCCGGAAGCGGTTAAAAAATACGTACGTTACGGTTCAAGTCCGAGAGGGGCGCAGGCGATAATAAGAACGGCAAAAATAAACGCTCTTTCAAAAGGAAGATTTAACGTAGCGTACGACGACATAAAAGATGTGGCATACGATGTTTTAAGACATAGGATATTCCTTAATTTTGAGGCGCTTTCGGACGGAGTCAATGTTGAGGATATTATAAGCGAACTGCTGAAAGAGGAAGCCTGATTATGCTCAGAGATTTATTAACAAACGAATATTTGTCAAGATTGGAACTTTTGGACATTTCAATAAGAAAAAGGCTGTCATCGGCTTCGTCGGCAGGCGCAAGAAAGTCTTCGGCAAAAGGCTCTTCATTGGAATTTTCGGATTTTAGGGAGTACACGCCGGGAGATGATTTGAGACGCGTAGACTGGAACGGATATGCCAGATTCGGAAGACTGTATACAAAACTTTTCAATGAAGAACGGCAAGCCGTATTGAATATAATTATTGACGGCAGCGCTTCAATGCGTTTTTATAAAGAAAAATGGGATTATGCGGCAGCAACGGCAGCCTCTCTGGCATATATCGCACTTAATAATTCCGATTTGGTTAATATTTTTACGGCTGATAACGGAAAAATAGAAAAATGTACGGGACTTTCCTCAAAGAAAGCGTTTCCTAAGGCGGTTACTTTTCTGGAAAAGGAGTGCGAGGGAGGAAAAACCGAACTGAACGAATCGGTAAAGAGTTTGGTAGGCGAAAGACTAGGAGAAGGGATAGCGGTAATAGTTTCCGATTTCTTTTCTGCCGACGGATACGATTATGCAGTCAAAATGCTGAGGAGTAAAAAACAGACTGTAAATATGGTACAGATACTTGACAGCAGAGAGGTCGTTCCGCAGGAGCGAGGAAATGTAAGGCTGATAGACTGCGAAACAAACAGTAATAGAGAACTTGAAATGACGCCGGAAGTATTAAAAAGATATGAGGACGCATTAAAATCATTTCAGGCTGAGATGAAGGAGTTTGCCTTGCGCAACGAGGCGGCATTTTATGCTTTTGATAATAAGATTCCGCTTTTGGAAGCAATAGGAAAAATACTGAGGTGATTTTGTGAAAAGGTTTTTGTCCATTGTATTTTTGTGCGCATTGCTATGCGGATGTTCTGCGGAAAACGAACAGACTTCTGTTGATGAAATAAAAATATACGGATATGAAGTAATGTCCGAAGAAAATTATGAACCGATTACTATAACCGAGAAAATGGAAATAAAAGGAATATCGGGATTGGCGGGAGATATATCGGAGTATAAAAAAGCGGAAGAGTTGTATGAGGGAATGAATTCGATTTGGATAGACTTCGGAGACGGAACGATATTGGGAATGTATGATGATGTTGACTACGGAAATATATGCGAGTATGTCGGAGAACCGTATGGAGAGCCATATTATGAAATTCCCGACGGGCTTAGGGAAAAGGCGTTGGAACTTCTTGAAAAAAGTAAGTAATACAAAAAAGTCCTGCCGTTTTAATTTAAACAGCAGGATTTTTTATTATTTCTTTGCGATTTTTTCAGCTTCCTTTTTAGGGTCTGATTTAATGAAGAGCATAGCTCTTTCTCTCCAAGTTTTCTTTTTCTTGTCCTGAAGGTTTACGCCTACAACATTTACAAGATAAAGACCGCTCAGTTCAACCTTAACGGTTTTTTTAGGTACGATAACATCGTATACGTTTTTCTCGGTTATAAGGGTAACTATCTGCGGGCCGACTTTTGCCTTTACCATACACATTTTACGTCTTTTTGCCGAGCCGTTAAGCTGTTCGAAAATCTGTTTATTGAAATCTTTTTCCGTAGGCTTGTCAAACTTCTTATCAATAACATATATAGAGACAACCTGTTTGTTTGCCTTTATGAAGTCATCGGCTTCTATGCTTCTTTTATAGTTTTTGGTACTTGCCCTGTAAACAAAGAACATAATTATTGCCAATACTACGATAACAATAATAAATATGTCGCTTGCGCTCACTTGAAATCCACTCCTCCAATTTATTCCTTCGCCGAACATCAGCATATTCTCTATTCTACCATTTATTTTTGGTTAAGGAAATAGCAAATACAAAAATAAAATTAAAAATTTTTAATATCGTTTTTAATGAATATTTTTGCAAAAATCAGCAGAACTATAGTATAATATATTTTTAAACAGTTTGCAATATGTAATGCTGGGAGGAAGATTTGTGTCTGTAGTAAACATAATAAGCACGATAATTGTTATAGTATTTATAGCCAACGTTGTACTTGCCGGACTTACGGTTTTTTTTGAACACAGAAATCCTGCAAGCACATGGGCATGGCTAATGGTCATTTTGTTTGTTCCAATACTCGGGTTCTTTTGTTATCTCATTTTCGGAAGAGAAGGAAAAAAAGAAGAAATGTTTAAAAACAAGGCCGAGAACGATGACGTTACATACTATGGATATCTTAACGAGATGGACAAGTACAGTGTTATGCTTAAAGCGCAGAAAAGAGCCATTGAGGAAAGGATAGATATAATAGGCAGTAAGCACATGAACGACCTTGCCTATCTTCATATAAATTCGGGAAACTGTATAACCTATGACAACAGTGTTAAATCATATTTTGACGGAAATATAAAGTTTAAGGATCTGATTGAAGATATACGAAACGCCAAAGAGTTTATCCATATGGAATATTATATACTGAGAGACGACGATCTCGGAAGGACTATAATAGACGAACTGGCAAAAAAAGCTAAAGAAGGGGTAGAGGTAAGACTTCTTTATGACGGCATAGGAAATCAGTATCTTAAAGGAAGCTTTTTCAAAAAACTTACCGATAACGGAGGAAAGATAGGAATATTCCTTCCGCCGTTTATAGTTAGGCTGAATTACCGCGACCATAGAAAGATAGCTGTTATTGACGGTAAAATAGGCTATGTAGGAGGTCTTAATATAGGCGACGAGTATCTCGGAAAGGTAAGCCGATACGGAAACTGGAGAGATACGCATCTTCGGATAGAAGGGGATGCCGTGGATCAGCTTCAGCTGAGATTTATAATGGATTGGAATTTTGTTTCCGATAACGAAATTGTTTTATCGGATAAATATTTCCCGGAGCAAAAGGACTCCGACGGCAATGTGAGAATGCAGATAGTTTCCAGCGGCCCCGACACAAAATTTCAGAATATACGCAACGGATATTTTAAAATGATAAACGAGGCGGAAAGAAATATTTATATTACAACCCCGTATTTTGTTCCCGACGACGGCATATTCGGGGCTTTGAAAATAGCGGCGCTTTCCGGTATAGACGTAAGGATAATAATTCCGGCAAACCCGGATCATCCGTTTGTATACTGGGCGAGCATGTCATATTTGGGAGAACTTTTGGAAGCGGGGGTAAAGTGTTATCAGTATAACGATGGGTTTATACACAGCAAAACGGTATATATTGACGGATTTGTAACATCTGTAGGCACGGCAAATATGGACATAAGAAGTTTTGACCTGAACTTTGAGACAAATGCTTTTATTTATGACAGAGATATTACTAAAGAACATGAAGAACAGTTTATGAAAGACATAGAAAAATGTACGGAGATAACAAAAGAATGGTATGATAAGCGTACGGCATGGTTCCGCGTTAAAGAATCCATTTCAAGACTCATATCACCCATGCTTTGATATACAGGAGGATAAATTATGAATGAACCGTTTACACAAAATATCGAAATAAGCTTATATGATACGGATATGAACGCAAAAATCAGTATCCAGAATATTGTTAAATATTTTATGGAAGCTGCCGTAGACCATTCCGAACATACGGAATATAAATTGGACAGACTTTTGGCTGCCCACAGAGGCTGGGTAGTGCTTAACTGGGTAATAAAAATGAAAGAATATCCCGGATTTGCTGATAAGTTAAAGATTTCCACATGGGCGAAACCCGGATGCTCCTTACAGGCTACAAGGTATTTTACGATGGAATATGAGGACGGAACAACGGCTGCCGAGGCAGTATCAAGATGGGCGTTTCTTGATTTGGAAACGAGGCACCCTATAAGATGTCCGCTTGAAATGATGGAAGCATACTGCTATGATAGGGAGGAACCTTTTAACCCCGGAAAATTTAACTTGCCTAAAGAAAAGGAAGAGAATATAATATCTGAAAGAAAAATTACGGTAAGAAGAAGCGAAACTGATACAAACGGCCATACAAATAACGCAAGGTATGTGGAGTGGGCTGTTGACGATGTTCCCGATGATGTTTACACAAATTATAAAGCTGAGGAAATAAGGGTTCTCTACAGGAAGGAATGCCGCGCTGGAGAAGCGGTAACGATAAAAACATATTTGAGAGACGACGAAAACGGATTAAAAGAAATAATAACTTCAATGGAAAATGATAACGGAGACGTACTCTGTAAATTATCGACGATTTGGAGTAAAAAATAATCCGAGTCGGCTGATACGGAGGTATTTAATGGATTCACAATTTTGCTGTCAGGTTTTGGACAGAAAAAAACTCCTTACGGGGTTTAAAAACTTTGAACTGAAAGATAAAAAACTAATAGAAAGCTATACAAAACCGTGGAATATAGGCTGTTCGGACTTGTCTTTTGCCAATCTTTTTATATGGGGTGCGGACGGGAAAATGCAGTATGTTATAGACGACGACGTGCTTTATATAAAGCTTAATTTTAAGAGCTTTCCGGAGTTCTTTTGGCCGCCGATACCTAAAAAAGGATCGAAGCATGATTACAGAGAACTTGTATGTAGGGCGTTTGAATATTTGGAAAACAAAAACATTGTTCCGGTAATAAGAAATATATGGGAACCTTTTAAGGAAATAATCGAAAAATCATGCCCGGAGCTTGATATAGAGCCTGCCGAGATAGCTTGGGATTACGTTTATTCCAGAGAAAAACTGGCTACCCTTAAGGGTAAAAAACTTCACGGAAAGAGAAACCACATAAATAAGTTTATGCAGGAAAATCCCGATTGGGAGTACAAAAAACTGGTTCCGTCAATGTATGAAGACTGCATAGCGGTATACGACGGATGGAAAGAAAGCAAGGATCTCTCAGAGGACGAGTTTGCAAACGAAAGACGTTCGGTTTTACTGGCGCTTACTAATATGGAGGAATTGGGTCTGACGGGAGGAGCAATCCTTCTGGATGGTAAAATAAAGGCGTTTACGGTCGGCGAAAGACTTAACGATGATATGCAGCTGATCCATATAGAGAAGGCGGACAGTGAAATAAACGGACTTTTTCCTATGATAAACCAGCAGTACGTACTTCATGAATGCGCCGATGTTCAATATATAAACCGTGAGGAGGACATGGGCGTTGAGGGAATGAGAAAGGCAAAAAGAAGCTACTATCCCGACTTTATGGTAAAAAAATATTTTGCGGCAAAAGGAAAAGTAACAGAGGAAGAACTGAGCGAAGAATAAAATAATAATTAAGAAATTTTTTCATACTGTGCCAATTTTGGTACAGTATTTTTTTATTGCCGACGTTAAAAATAATAAAGCAGTTTAATATTTTAAGGAGGTATAAAAAAATGAGCGTTAAATATTTATTTGCGGTTTTTCTTGCTACGGCGTTTTTGATGACCGGGTGTTCTTCAAAAACAGACAGTACTGCAAGAAAAATCGATGATACAATGAAAAAAGGCGGAGAAAAAGTAGAAAATATGTTGGACGGAACAAATGCAAACAATAACAATGGATTTGATCCGACATTCGGCAACGAACTTAACGATACCGACGGAAGATTGAAAAATACGAAAGAATACAATGGCATGGACTATATAGATCCCAATATGAGCGGTGTAAACGGAGTAGGGGCCACAAGAGCCGAAGAGTTGAATAACGGTATGGCTTCTTCAAGCAGCACAGGAACAAACTATTGATAAATTTGCGGCGTTCTTAATTAAAAAGAACGCCGTTTTTATATTACGGCTATTGAAAAAGTCGCTGATATATGAGAAAATTAATGCTGATAAAATCGGCTGAATATTTGACGTTATTGTTAAAAGGTGAATATATGATTCGGATAAATAATATAAAACTAGGTATAGACTGCGGCGATTTGACTGACGAAGCCGCAAGAATACTGAAAATAAAGAAAGAAAATATCAAAGAACTTAAAATAAGACGAAAATCTCTGGACGCAAGGAAAAAAGATAACATACATTATCTGTATTCTGTGGACGTATCGGTAAAAGATGAAGAAAAGCTGTTGAGGAAAAACAGAGATAAAAATGTTTGCAAATCAACGTATGAAAAATACGTGCCGCAGGGAGAGTGGAAAACGGAAAAACGCCCTGTAGTTGTCGGATTCGGACCGGCAGGGATGTTTGCGGCGTTGGTATTGGCTGAAAAAGGACTTTCGCCCATCGTATTGGAGCGTGGGAAAGATGTGGATAAAAGAACCGAAGATGTGGAAAAGTTTTGGAACGGAGGAGAATTTGACCCCGAAAGCAACGTACAATTCGGAGAGGGCGGAGCAGGCACGTTTTCCGACGGAAAGTTGACGACAAGAATAAAGGACGGTAGATGCGACTATGTAACTTCGGAACTTATAGAGGCAGGAGCTCCAGAGGAAACGGCGTACGAGGCGAAGCCGCATATAGGAACGGATAAGCTGAAAACGGTAGTAAAAAACATAAGAAATAAAATAACAGACTTAGGCGGAGAAATACGCTTTGAAAGTAAACTCACCAAAATAGGAATTTCAAGCGGCGTGGTTAATTACGCGGAGGTAAACGGCGATAGCAAAATCGAAACGGATAACGTAATACTGGCTATAGGACACAGCGCCAGAGATACCTTTGAAATGTTAAACGATATAGGCGTCAAAATGGAGAGAAAACCATTTGCCGCCGGCGTAAGAATAGAACACAGACAGGAAAGTATAAATACGGCTCAGTATGGCTTTTTTGCCGATAAACTTCCTCCTGCCGATTATATGCTTACATATACGACAAAGGATGGCAGGGGAGTATATTCGTTTTGCATGTGCCCCGGAGGATATGTTGTTTCCGCTGCTTCGGAAAAAGGACGGCTTGCGGTAAACGGAATGAGCGAATACGCCAGAGACGGAGAAAATGCCAACAGTGCGTTACTTGTCCAGGTAAATCCCGATGATTTCGGCTCTGACGACGTTTTGGCAGGAATAGAATTTCAAAGAAAAATAGAAGAGGCGGCATACAAAGCAGGAGGAGAGGATTACTCAGCCCCTGTCCAGAGATACGGAGATTTTGTTGATGGCAGAGTAACGTGTTGCGAAGGTATTGTAAAACACAGCTATAAACCGAGCATAAAATTTGCAGACTTAAACGAAGTATTGCCTGAATTTATCTCCGATTCTTTAAAAGAGGCAATACCGGCAATGGGAAGAAAACTGAAAGGATTTGATTCGCCGGACGCATTGATGACGGGCGTTGAAACAAGAAGCTCTTCACCGGTAAGGATAGTCAGAGATAAACAGGGCGTCGGCATAGGTATAAAAGGACTCTATCCCACAGGCGAGGGAGCGGGATACGCAGGCGGAATCATTTCCGCTGCGGTAGACGGAGTAAGACAGGCTGAAAATGTTATTTTAAATAATACGGTTAAGGAGGACTTAAATGATTAAGTATATTAAAACTTTTGTAAGCGGAATGTGTGAGACTAACAGTTATATTTTTTCGGATGAGGAAAATAACTGTGTTATAATAGACCCCGAAGGCAGAGCGGAGCAGTATATAAAGTATATATCGTCAAACGGACTGAAGCCTGTTTGCATACTTTTGACGCATGCGCATTTCGATCATATAGGAGCTATGGAAGGACTCAGAAAGGAATACGGTATTCAGGTTTATGCAGGCGCAGATGAAAAAAAGGTACTGGAAGACCCCAATATCAACCTTACTTCTATGATAGGTAAGGGACAGTCTTTCAGCGCGGATAAATATCTTTCGGACGGGGAAGAATTTACGGTTGGGAATATGACGTTCAAAACAATATTTACACCGGGACATACATGCGGAAGCGTATGTTATATAAGCGGAAATATAATGGCGGCAGGAGATACGCTGTTTATGGGAAGCTGCGGAAGAACCGATTTCCCTACAGGCGACTGGGGGAAAATTAACGAATCTCTTCAAATGCTTAAAAATATGGAAGGCGATTATAAAGTGCTTTCCGGACATGGTCCGTCTACTACTTTGGAAACGGAAAGAAGAACTAACATGTTTATGAGATAACAAATTCATAGTTAATTTTAAGATGGAAAAAGGCTGAACTTTTTATGTTCGGCCTTTTTATACGTTAATTACTTTTTATAAAAACGAAAGTACTTTCATTGGAAAGAGCGTCGGAATAAGAAAAATTCATTCTGTTGAAGTTTTTAATGTTTTTATAGTCTTTTATATTGTTTTCCGCCATATACCTTACCATTTCACCGCGCGCCATTTTGCAGAGAGTACCTTTTTCAACAGGTTTACCGTTTATTATCTGGGCAAAAGAACATGTTATAAAATTTATATTATTTCCGATATTGTCGGAGACAACCTTAGAGTATTCTTTTGAGGCAAGGTTTATAATTGTATCTGTTTCTTTGCTCAGAACGTCTGCAACAGACGAACCCCAAAAATCGTACAGAGATTTAAAATTTTCTCCGCTCAGCTTTGTCTGCATTTCCAGACGATACGGTATAACGCCGTCAAACGGACGCAACATTCCGTAAAGACCGGATAAAATAATAAGGTGTTCGTTTATATAATTAAGCTGATCGTATGTAAATACATTAGGGGCAATATATTTGTACTGTATTCCGTCGTATGAAAGTATGGCAGGAGTAAGGGCGTTTTTAGAGTCCATATTTTTTAGACGTTCAAAATTAAGAGCTGCGATTTTATCATTACATTTCCATAACTTTTTCAGTTCTTCGTATGACATGGACTTAAGTATATTTCTTAGGAACTCGGCTTTTTCAATGAAATAGGGAACGCTGACGCCTTGAAAGACGTCGGAGTCTATATTCATCTTTTTAGCCGGAGAAATTAAAATTTTCAGCATATTCACTCCCTTTCCGAATTGTATAAAAAAACGCCGCTTAAGAAAAATTTGAACAATAAAACTATCCTATTTAGGACTTAACGGTTTCTTTGCGAATTTCGGTCAAAAGAGGTCAAAGAAAGAATCCGCCGACAAAATTGTTTTATTTTTTATTCTTTAGGGGCGTTTTGCCATGACTGCGCAGTATCAGTCTATATTTATTTCTATTGAAAATTTATTTTTATCTCCGCGGTATTTAAGAAGCTCATATATAACCGGGACGCCGCTCTCCTGAGAGTAGCATATATTAGTACACATATTTACGGGGCTGCCTTTTTTTATGTTAAGCAGTTTGGCTTCCGCTTCGCTGGCGCCTACAGCCTCTATTGTTTTCAATATTTTTTTGATTTTAGTAGATTTATCTTTTGCCAATATTTGATATACGGATGTTGAGTTAAACGCTTCCTCGTCCTCTTTAAGTAAAAATGAACAAAGAGGATACCTGAAATAGCTTTCGACATAACCCATCGCCATACCGTCGGCATATCTGTGCCTAAGCAGATAAATAACATTATCGCCCTCGTTAATTTCCAAAGCGCGTGCCTGCTCGGAATTTGCCTTAACGAGCGTAAGTTCTATGGCTTGGGTGGAAGGAGTCATGGACATGTTGAAAAGTTCCATGTTATAGCCGTCGTACATATTTACAAGGTCGGTCTTTACTTTCGGCTGGGATACAAATGTGCCTTTGCTTTTTACTCTGTAAAGATAGCCTTCGTTGACAAGTTCGCTTATTGCCTGTCGTATTGTTGTCCTGCTTATCCCGTATATGTCGCAGAATGTTTTTTCCGTAGGGATTGCGTCTCCGGCTTTTACGCCCTCGTTATTTATTTCGTCCAAAATAATCTGCTTTACCTGATAATACAAAGGAATAGGAATATCTTTATTTATTGAATGATTCTGAAACTCCATAGAACATATACCCCTCTTTGACTTAATGTTATCACATAATTATAGTTCAGTATTATAAAACATATCGTAATAAAAAGCTACTGTTTTGAGCTTTTTTTATAAAAATCGCAAGATTTAAAACAGAATAAAAGAGAAACGGATTTTTGTATACATAAATCGACAGTTTTTGAATTTAAATGCACTGTAAGAATCCGGTTATAATGTGGTATATGTATACAGCATAATGCGGAATAACCTTAATAAATAGCTTGATTTTATGGAATTATTAGAATATAATAAAAAAGTATTTGGAATAATTATGTATATTATTCAGAAGATATATTTTGAACCGATATTACGCGCGCAATTATATATTTTAACCGTTATTTTAAAGACGCGTTTTTTAAGGTTCGATTTATATATAATTTTACTAATTTAATTATCTAAACAGGGGGTCTAAAAATGGGAAACTGGATTTTTATAGCGCCCATAGTAGGCGTTATAGCCCTTATCTTTGCCTTTTTCCTTTCCAAGAAAGTTTCTAGGGAAGAAGCGGGTACGGATAGGATGAAAGAGATTGCGGAAGCCATCAGCGACGGTGCGCACGCATTCTTAACAGCGGAATACAGAATTCTGGTTATTTTTATTGTTGTATTATTTGTACTTATTGCCGTAGGTATCGGCGTCGGCTCCGGAATTGCCTTTGTAGCCGGAACATTATGCTCTATTCTTGCAGGATACTTCGGAATGAGCGTTGCTACAAAAGCTAACGTAAGAACTGCAAACGCAGCCAGAACAAGCGGAATGAACAGAGCTCTTTCAATAGCGTTCAGCGGCGGCGCAGTTATGGGTATGTCTGTTGTCGGTCTCGGTCTTCTCGGCGTAAGTATCGTTTACATGGTAACAGGCGATACAAATGTTCTTTTCGGTTTCAGTCTCGGAGCTTCATCCGTTGCTCTTTTCTCACGTGTAGGCGGAGGTATTTATACAAAGGCTGCCGACGTAGGAGCTGACCTTGTAGGTAAGGTAGAAGCGGGAATACCCGAGGACGACCCTCGTAACCCGGCTGTTATAGCCGACAACGTAGGCGATAACGTAGGCGATGTTGCAGGTATGGGCGCAGACCTTTTTGAATCTTATGTAGGTGCTATCGTTTCAGCCGTAACTCTCGGCGTTGTGGCATTCGGAACAGAAGGAGCCGTATTCCCTCTTGTTCTTTCAGGCGTAGGTATTATCGCAGCTATCATCGGATGCTTCTTTGTAAGAGGCGACGAAAAATCAAATCCTCATAAAGCGCTTAAGACAGGTACTTATGTAGCCAGCGCTATAGTGGTTATTTTATCAATAGTTTTAAGTAATTATTTCTTTAAGAGCTTCAGCCTTGCGATTTCCATAATTGCAGGTCTTATCGTAGGTGTTATTATCGGTATAATAACAGAGAGATATACGTCAAGCGATTTCAGATCCGTTAAGAAGATTGCGGATCAGTCCGAAACAGGAGCCGCTACAACAATCATCAGCGGTCTTGCCGTAGGTATGGAATCAACAGCCGCTCCTATAATACTTATAGCCGTAGGTATTCTTGTAGCTTACGGTTTCGGCGGACTTTACGGAATTGCTCTTGCAGCCGTAGGTATGCTTTCAACAACAGGTATCACAGTAGCTGTCGATGCATACGGTCCTATTGCGGATAATGCCGGCGGTATTGCCGAAATGAGCGAGCTTGACGAAAGCGTACGTGAAATCACAGATAAACTTGATGCAGTAGGAAACACAACGGCAGCTATGGGTAAAGGATTTGCTATCGGATCGGCAGCCCTTACGGCTCTTGCGCTGTTTGTATCATATGCACAGGCAGTTAACCTTGAAGGAATTGATATTCTTGACACACAGGTTATCGTCGGTCTTTTCATCGGCGGTATGCTTCCTTTCCTTTTCTCTGCATTTACAATGCAGTCTGTAGGTAAGGCAGCTTTCCAGATGATTGAAGAAGTTAGACGTCAGTTTAAAGCATATCCCGGAATTATGGCAGGAACAGATAAGCCTGACTACAAGAGCTGCGTAGCTATATCCACAAAAGCCGCTCTTAAAGAAATGCTTGTTCCCGGCGTTATGGCTGTAGCGGCGCCTATTATTGTCGGAGTTATTCTCGGAACAAGAGCGCTCGGCGGACTTATTGCAGGTTCACTTGTTACAGGTGTTCTTATGGCTATATTCATGTCAAACTCAGGCGGCGCATGGGATAACGCCAAGAAATATATTGAAGAAGGAAACCACGGCGGAAAGGGAAGCGAAGCCCATAAAGCAGCCGTTGTAGGCGATACTGTAGGCGATCCTTTCAAAGACACTTCGGGTCCTTCAATCAATATTCTTATTAAGCTTATGACTGTTGTTTCACTTGTATTCGCACCTTTATTTGCGCTTATAAACAACGGAAACGGATTTTTAGTTTAATTTTATTAATTAAAGGCAGCCGAAACGGCTGCCTTTTTAGGTGGTTTGTATGGAAAAATATTTTGACGGATTTCCGAAGGAGTATATTGATTTTCTTTGGGAACTTAGGATGAACAATAATACGGAGTGGTTTTCGGAAAACAGAGACAGATATAATAACCTGCTTAAAGCTCCGATGAAGCTTTTTGCCGCAGAGGCAGCCGATATGCTGAATAGTATGGGTATGGGCGAGATATTCTTTCCGTCTATATCCAGAGCCAACAGGGACATAAGGTTTTCAAAGGATAAATCTCCCTATAAGGACAGAATGTGGACTGTCTTTAACTATGGAGAGGGAAGATGGCAGGAAAAATGTTGCTTCTATTTTGAGATTTCACCCGAAGGTTGGTGCGCAGGCATGGGATTTTATGACGCAAAGTCGGAATACATGGCGCGATACAGAAAAAAGCTGACTGCCGATACGGCAGGACTTGCGAGGCTTAACAAAAAAATGAAGGGGCAAAAGACTTTTCATCCGGACGTAAAGATGTATAAAAAGAAATTTGCGCCGGAAGGAACGCCCGAAGAACTTAAAGAATGGTATCAATATAGGAATTTAGCGTTTTCATCGGATTATAAAATAGATGAGAGTTTATTTGAACGCTCGTTGCTTGATGAAGTACGAAAAGAATTTGAATTTTTGAAGCCGTTTTTTATGTATTTTAAAGATATTTAAACCAAAAACCGCGGAAGATTATTTCTCCGCGGTTTTTGACATAATAATTACATGAAGTTTTCGGCGAGTATTTCAACGGCATTTTCCGAAATGATTGTTTCACCGTGTTCCATCAAATGGTATTTTACAAGAATATTTGAATTCTCTCTTTCGCCGTATTCACTGAGGATGAATGAGAGGCTTTCATTATCACTGCTGTCTGTCTGTAGTACAAGATAATATTTACCGTTATTTTTATAAAGAGAACTTCCGACAAATTTCAGAGTAGATAATCTAAGGCATACGTCTATGGCATTATCAAGATTTTCAAAAGAATATATGGTCGTATCGGAATTATCCGAGCCTTCCGAATTATGTACTGTAATGGAGTTTCTCTTGTATCGATGAAGATCTTTAGATATAATGGGGGCAGACGATGAATCCTTGGACTGCATGTCTTCGGTATTAAGCTTTGTAACGATTATCATAATGCTGTCAAGCGCTACAGGTAAAGCCTCTACCATTAAAGGCGCGTCATCGATATCAAAGCCGCATTCGTCAAGAGCTTTGGAAAGTATATCCTGAAACAACTCCTTGGTCTTATCATTAGAGACTGCAAGATCTTCCAGTTTGATGTTTTTATCGGTCAAATCATCTTGGGTGAGTATAAACTTTACTTGGGTATCGCTGATCTTTTCTATCTTCATAGATTTCCCTCCCCGTAACTGAATTTTGTAACTGTCGATATACAAATGCATATTCGGCCGGTGAGACTTTATATACATTTGCAAACGGAAAGTACCTATAGTATAAGTAATAAATATCTATATGTAAATAGGATATTACTGTAAAGCTTTGAAATTGTCAATAAATTATTATTTACATTGACATCACATTTTTATTAAGGAGGAATTGAATGAAAAAATATTTTTCTTTTTTCGCAACAATCATTGTTTGGGCGATAGGATATTATGCCTATCTTCCGCCGATAAACATAAAGGCGGAGGAGTTTTGGGGCTTTCTTGTTTTTATGGTTGTAACGGGGCTTGTTATAAACGCATATAAGATTATAAGCCAGATAGACCTGCGTAATTTACGGGGAAGTATTTCACAAGGCACAAAAGGCGTAAAGATACTGGCGAAAGCAGCGTTGGTGTTTGCGGCTGTTTATCTTATAGGAAATGCGATTTCTATGCCAATATTCAGAGCAGGGGACTACAGCAGCCTTATGAAAGTGAATACGGGAAATTTTGAAGAAGATGTGGAAGAGGCCGACTTTAATAAGATACCGATACTTGACAGCAATTCGGCTTCGCTTATAGCCGAAAGAAAAATGGGAACGATGACGGATATGGTTTCCCAGTTTGAGGTAAGCGAGTATTCTTCACAAATCAACTATAACGGCAGACCGTACAGGGTAATACCGCTGAAATATGCCAGTACAATAAAGTGGATAACAAACAGAGGCGGAGGAATACCTGCGTATATACTTATAGACATGTCTACCCAGAATGCGGAACTTGTAAAGCTGAATGACGGAATAAAAATTTCTCCTTCGGAGTATTTCGGCAGAGACTTGATGAGATATATACGTTTCAGATACCCTACGGCTATGTTTAGGGGAACATATTTTGAAATAGACGATAACGGAACGCCGTATTGGATTTGCCCTGTTATGGACCATACGATAGGTCTTTTCGGAGGTACTGATATAAAAGGCGCGGTTGTGCTTAACGCCGTTACGGGAGAGCATGTTTATTATGAGGTTAAGGATATTCCTCAGTGGATAGACAGAGTGTATGACGCTAATCTTCTTATGCAGCAGTATGACTATTACGGAACTCTGTCAAATGGATTTATAAACAGCCTTTTTGCCCAGAAGAACTGTCTCAGAACGACCGAAGGATATAACTATATAGCTTTGCATGACGACGTATGGGTATATACGGGCGTTACTTCCGTCAGCGGAGACCAGTCAAACGTCGGATTTGTTTTGATGAATCAGCGTACAAAGGAAACAAATTATTATGAGATTGCGGGAGCGGAGGAATTTTCGGCTATGTCATCGGCGGAAGGACAGGTACAGCATCTCGGATATACGGCTACATTCCCACTGTTGTTAAATGTAGGAGGAGAACCGACATATTTTATTGCGCTTAAAGACGGAGCGGGTCTTGTGAAAAAGTATGCCATGGTAAATATACAGAAGTATCAAATAGTAGCAATAGGAGATACCGTTAACGAATGTGTAAAATCCTATGAAAATCTTATGAAAGACAGCGGAGTTAATATAACCGAAAGCGGAGAAAAATTATCGGCGGAAGGTAAAATAACGCTCCTTAAGGATATTGTTGTCGACGGAAACACATATATTTATATTATGCTTGAGGGCGATGACGGATTATATTCTGTTAAAGCCGGAGACCATGTTGATATATTGAGAAAGAACGTAGGAGATAATATAAAGATTGAATATGTTCAGGAAGAATCCGAAAATGAATACGTTGTTACGGATATTCGTTAATTAAAAATACCCTGTATCGTTTTATATAACGATACAGGGTATTTTGTGCTGTATATAAAACCGATTATAAATTGAAGAGAGTTCTTTGAAATTAAGGGTTCAATATCATTCGGAGATTATTTTTATTGTTTCCATACTCTTATCTGAAAAACCGTGAATATGACGCTCGTCTTTTATCGCTTCCGATATGAATTCATATATTTCTTCCGTTATGACTTCGCCCGGGTATATTACGGGTATTCCCGGAGGATACGGAGCTATCATTTCCGCGCTTACTTTTCCCACAGAATCTTTAAAGTTAGTACGGGTAGATTTTGCAAAAAATGCCTTTCTTGGCGTCATAGCTATTGGCGGCATGGGAGGAAGTGAGAACTCCTTAATTTTTCCCGAATTTACTGTAGCGGCTGTTTCCTTTACCGCGTTTATTAAACGGTCTGCGTCCTCATAAGAATCCGAACTGCCTATTATCGAGACTACGTTATAATTGTCAGCCATTTCACAGCATATATTGTACTTTTCAAGAAGAATTTCCGACAGAGAAAAACCGCTTATTCCTTTGACCGAAAATATGATTCTGGTCTTATCAAATGAAAAAACTTCGTTTCCGTCAACATTTTCGGGACAGCTTACGCCATCAATTGACGATAGAGCGGAACGGATGTATGAGGTGATATCGAGCATACGGCATACCGCCGTTCTTCCGTTCAGCGCAGCATTTTGTCTTGCCGCGTCCAAAGAAGCCATAAGTATATAGGACGGACTTGTGGACTGTACTATTTTTAAAGCGGCGTCAACCTTTGAAATATCGACAAGAGAACCTTTTACATGAAGCATGGAACTCTGCGTCATGGAATTAAGGGTCTTATGCGTGCTTTGCGAAACCATATCCGCTCCGCAGGAAAGAGCTGTTTTCGGCAGTTTATCGGAAAAAGCAAAGTGGGAGCCGTGCGCCTCGTCAACCAGAAGCAAAGCGCCGTGAGAGTGGCAGATATCGGCTATTTTTTGTAAGTCGCTTCCGATTCCGTAGTATGTGGGGCTTGTAAGTATGAATGCCTTTATATCGGGGTGATTTTTAAATGCGAGTTCGACTTTTTCGGGAGATATACTGCCGAATGCGGAGAAAACACCGCTTATTTCGGGTTCTATGTAAACGGGAGAGGCTCCGCTTATTATCAGACCCATGAGAACGGATTTATGACAGTTTCTGGCTACAAGTATTTTTTCGCCTTCGCATACGGATGATATTATCATTGCTTCATTGGCGCATGTTGTACCGTTTACAAGGAAAAAAGTACGGTCGGAACCGAAAAGCTCGGAAGCGAGGCTTTCGGCTTCTTTTATTGCGCCGTCGGCTTCGTGCAAATCGTCTGTAAGAGGCGTTTCCGTCAAATCATACTTCAGAACGGTTTTGCCGAAAACTTCCGTAAAAGACGAGGAGGCTCCTTTACCTCTGTGATGGGACGGTATACAGAAGTAGGCGGGAGATATTTTATCAAAATTTTTCAATGCGTCTACCAGAGGGGTTTTTGTTTGGTCGGTACCCATAAATTTCACTTCCTAAAACTAAATTATTACTCAGTCTATCATATAAATGAGATAAATTAAATGATTTTTTAATTTGTTTATGTTATAATGCTATAATAGGTTAATTATGTAATCCAACTGGATTTTTATGAGGTGATATAATGGCACAGAAAAAGACGGCGGCCAAGAAAACAACAAAAAAAGCCAATGTCAAATCGACCGGTAAAAAACGGATGAATACGAAAAACGGAGGACGAAAGACGACTTCGTCAAAGAATACAAAAAAGAATACACGAAAAACAACGCCGAACGCATATGATGACAGCGGCGTTTTTGATGAGGTAATAAGTCTTATTATAATAGCTGTATCAATAGTAGCTATCATAAGTTTGTTTACAGATAAAATAGGCATAGTCGGAGACTTTATAGGAAGTCTGCTTAAAGGCACTTTCGGTCTGGGAGGTTTTTTCCTGCCGTTTATAGTAATCGTTCTATGCGTATGGTCGCTTTTCAGTGAGGAAAGGTACGGAATAAAGTTTAAAATAGGAGCTTCGGCTCTTTTTGTAGTATGTATGGCTTCGTTTGCCCACGCCATAACGCTTGGGGATCAGGTTGTAAAGGCGGCTAATCTGTTTGCAAACGGAAGCGCTGGCAACGGAGGTCTTGTCGGAGGTATTATCGGAGGAACTATGGTGAAATACTTCGATAAACTGGGAACATATATAATACTTGCCGTTCTTATTATAGTTTCGGTTGTAATGGGAACGGGACTTTCATTTTTTGACGGAGTTGAAAGTGCGGCGCGCTATGTGGGCGACAGCGGCAAACGAAGAGAAGAACGGGTGAAGGTACGAGCCGAGAAACTGAAAGTAAAAGAAACAGAGAGAGAGATAAAACAGGCGGAAAGAGCCGAAAGAGTAAAAAAACGCAAGGAAGTATTCAACATACTTATGGATAAAGACGGCTTTGACGCAGGGGAAAAAGGCGGATTTGCAGGAGGCAACGACTCAATAGTCATCGGCGGAGAAAAAGAGGAAGAACTGTATCCCGACGGACAGATGCCATCGGATTACCTTGTAAGAAACATAGCAAGGCATACTGGTACGGCAAAGCCCGAAATGGATATAAAAAATGACGATAACGGAGCCGTAATACAGTTTAATAAAGACAGAGGGATACAATGCGTCATAAGCAACGGTGATTTTGATGAGGATTCTGCGGAAGATGAGACCGAAATAGAATTTGAAATAAACGGAATACCCGAGGACGCTGTTTTGGAAGAGGTTTCCGAAGATGAAATAGAAAGGGAATGTCTGGAAACCGAAAATGAAATTATTACAAAGGGGGCTTCCAAAGAAGGGTATATGCCTCATAAACTCGGAGAAAACAGTATTGACAGCGGTATAATCGGCGGAGACATATATACGCCCGACGAAATGAAAACGGTAATGGGGTTGGACGGAGATAAGGCGGAGCCTGAAAAACCTGTGAAAACAGATTATAAATTTCCGCCCATAAGCATTTTAGGGAAAGACCCCAAGGCAGGAACGACTCAGTCGAAAGCACAGATGCTGGCAACGGCACAGAAACTGGAAGACACTCTTAAAAGTTTCGGGGTAGACGCAAAGGTAATGCAGATAAATCAAGGCCCTACGGTTACAAGATATGAGGTTTCTCCGAGCCACGGAGTAAAGGTAAGCAAAATAGTCAACCTTGCCGACGATATTGCGCTTAACCTTGCGGCAAGCGGAATAAGAATAGAGGCGCCTATACCCGGAAAGGCCGCCGTCGGAATAGAGGTTCCTAACAGAGAACAGCAGTCCGTATATCTCAGAACCGTTTTGGAGTCGGAACAGTTTAAAAAGTTCCCTTCAAAATTGGCGTTTGCCCTGGGACAGGATATAGCCGGAAATGCGGTCGTAACCGATATAGCGAAAATGCCGCATTTGCTCATCGCAGGCGCTACCGGTTCCGGAAAGAGCGTATGTATAAATACTCTTATTACAAGTATTATTTATAAGGCAAAACCCGATGAGGTAAAGCTTATTCTTGTAGACCCTAAGGTGGTTGAACTCAGCGTATATAACGGTATACCGCATCTTATGATACCGGTCGTTACAGACCCTAAAAAAGCGGCGGGCGCTCTTAACTGGGCGGTAAGGGAGATGCTTGCCAGATACAACTCCTTTGCAGAACATTCCGTAAGGGATATAAAAGGTTTTAATGCTATGAAAGCCGAAAAGGGCGAGTCGGATTTTATGCCGCAGATAGTTATAATAATAGACGAGCTTGCCGACCTTATGATGGCTTCTCCGAAGGAAGTAGAGGACAGTATCTGCCGTCTGGCACAGATGGCAAGAGCCGCGGGAATACACCTTATTATAGCTACACAAAGACCTTCGGTTGACGTCATTACAGGAGTAATAAAGGCTAATATACCGTCAAGACTTGCCTTTGCGGTATCGTCGGGAATAGACTCGAGGACAATACTTGACATGAACGGTGCGGAAAAACTTCTCGGAAAGGGAGACATGCTGTTTTATCCGACAGGCATGAGCAAGCCCGTAAGAATACAGGGAGCGTTTGTAACTGACAAAGAAGTTGAAAATATTGTAGATTTTCTGAAAAAAGAAAGCAGCGGTACAGATTATAACGAAACGGTTATGGAAGAAATTTCTTCCGCCGTTAAAACGGGAGGCGGCGCAGGAGAGCATGATGAATATTTTGACAACGCCGCAGAACTTGTAGTAAATAAAGAGAAAGCGTCGGTTTCCATGCTCCAGAGGCAGTTCAGAATAGGTTATAACAGAGCCGCAAGGCTTATGGAAGAACTGGAGGATGCGGGAATAGTCGGTCCTGAAGACGGAAGTAAGCCGAGAAAGGTGCTTTTGAATAAAGTGCAGTTGGAGGCATACAGAAACGGCGAATAAATTTGTTTTATATTGCTGAAATACTAAAACAAAATGTTTTATATATTCGGTACAAACGGAAAACATTTTAACATTGGGAGTGATATTGTTTGAAAGCAAACATAGCGTTTATTTCACTTGGGTGCGACAAGAACAGGGTGGACAGCGAGGTAATGCTCGGAATATTAAAGGAAAGGGGATATAATCCCGTTTCCGACGAAAGCGATGCAGACATTATAGTTATAAACACATGCTGTTTTATTAAAGACGCCCTTGAAGAAAGCATAGAAACGATAATCGAAACGGCTCAATACAAAGAAGAGGGGAAATGCCGAGGAATTATCGTTGCAGGCTGCCTTGCACAGAGATATGAAAAAGAGATTTTTGAAGAAATGCCGGAGGTAGACGCCGTAATAGGAACTGCCGCATACGAATCGGTTGCGGATGTTGCGGACAGAATACTCGGCGGTGAAAAGAGGATAAAAGTAATAGAGGATATAGATACGCATATGAATGAGGAAAATGCGGGAAAACGCATTATTTCCACATCGGGACATTACGCTTATCTGAAAATATCCGAAGGCTGTGATAACCATTGCACATATTGTATTATACCGAAACTGAGAGGCAAACACCGTTCAAGGACTATGGAAAGCCTTGTGGAAGAAACAAAACAGCTTGCGGAGGCAGGCGTAAAAGAGCTTCTTGTGGTTGCGCAGGATACTTCAATATACGGCAGAGATATTTACGGAAAACCTATGCTGCACGAACTGCTTAAAAAGCTTTGCGCCGTAGAGGGAATAGAGTGGATAAAGCTGTTGTACTGTTATGCCGAAACTCTTACGGACGAAACTATACAGGCAATGGCGGAAGAGGATAAAATTTGCAAATATATAGATATTCCCATCCAGCACGGAAGCGATACTGTTCTGAAAAGAATGGGAAGAAGATCGTCAAGAAAGCTGATAACGGATAAAATAGCGGCGCTCAGAAAGGCTATGCCCGATATTTGCATAAGAACGACGATAATTACGGGATTCCCCGGAGAGACTGAAGAAGAATTTGAGGAGCTTGCGGATTTTGTCAAAGAACTCAGATTTGATAAATTGGGAGTATTTACATATTCACCCGAAGAAGGAACACCGGCTGCCGAGATGAAAGACCAGATAGATGAAAGCGTAAAAGAAGAACGTAAGGACTACATTATGGAACTTCAAAAAACTATATCTGCCGAAAAGTGTTCCGATATGAACGGAAAGACAATAAGAGTGATTGTTGACGGAAAAATTCCCGAAGAGGGCATATATTGCGGCAGAAGTTATAAAGACGCACCCGACATAGACGGACTTGTGTTCTTTAAAAGCGATTATGAAATAATGTCGGGAGACTTCGCAGACGTTAAAATCAACGAAGCCAGCGATTACGATCTTATAGGGGAGGCTGTTTACTGATGTCTATGAATTTACCTAATAAACTTACTATATTTCGAGTTATATTGATACCCGTATTTATTATAGCGTTGATGTCGGGCATAATTCCCGAACCTGTTAACAGATATGTCGGCGTAGTGATATTCTGCGTCGCTTCATTTACGGATTATCTTGACGGACATATAGCGAGAAAATATAATCTCGTTACTAATTTCGGAAAATTTATGGACCCGCTGGCTGACAAACTGCTTGTATCTTCGGCGCTTATTTGTATGATAGAGCTGGGATTCCTTCCTGCGTGGATTGTAATTATAATCATAAGCCGAGAATTTATTATAACGGGATTCAGACTTATTGCCACGGAAGGCGGACTCGTAATAGCGGCAAGCTGGTGGGGAAAAATAAAAACGGTTACGCAGATGCTTATGATAATATTAGTACTGCTTGGAGTAGGCGGAATTATAGGAAATATTCTTATAATACTCGCAACTGTATTTACGGTAATTTCGGGCGTTGATTATATAGTGAAGAACATCGGCGTACTTAAAAACTGATTCGGAGGCCTTAGCATGAATGCGGAAATACTTGCAGTCGGAACGGAAATTCTTCTCGGAGACATTGTTAATACAAACGCACAGTATATAGCGCAGGGATTGGCAGAACTGGGAATAGACGTATTTTACCAAACAGTTGTCGGCGATAATCCCGACAGAATGAAAACAGCCATGAACATAGCCTTTGAAAGAGCCGACATTATAATAACTACGGGAGGCCTGGGACCAACCGGGGACGACCTTACAAAGGAAATAGGAGCGGAATATTTCGGACGAAAACTTATTCTGGATGAAAAAGCCCTTGACAGAATTAAAAAGTTTTTCGATAAAATGAAAAGACCGATGACCGATAATAATGTTAAACAGGCTATGGTACCGGTAAATTCTACCGTTATGTATAACGAAAACGGAACGGCGCCGGGGATAATAATAGAGGACAATAATAAAATTCTGATTATGATGCCGGGACCTCCGAAAGAAATGAAACCTATGTTTTCCAAGCAGGTAAAGCCGTATCTTGCGTTGAAGCAGAACCATACCCTTGTATCGAGAACACTGAGAATTGCCGGAGTCGGAGAAAGCGCAATGGAGAGCATGGTCAGAGACATGATAGACAGACAGAGCAACCCAACCATAGCGCCGTATGCAAAGGATACGGAGTCGATTTTGAGAATTACGGCCAGTGCAAAGACAGACGAGGAAGCCGAGAAAATAATTGAGCCGATTGCCGAAGAAATATACAGGCGTTTCGGAGATTCCGTTTATGCAGAGGGAGAAACCTCAATTCAGGAGACTGTAGCTAAAATACTTATCGACAAAAAAGTTACGATTGCAGTTGCCGAAAGCTGTACAGGCGGACTGGTTGCCGCAAAATTGATAGAATATCCGGGCATATCCGAGGTTTTGTTGGAGGGAGCCGTAACCTACAGTAATGAGGCGAAAAAACGCAGACTCGGAGTAAAAGACGAGACTTTAAGCGCATACGGAGCTGTAAGCGCAGAGACTGCCGCCGAGATGGCAAAAGGGATAGCAATGACGTCGGGCGCGGATATAGGCGTTTCAACAACGGGGGTAGCAGGACCCGGACCGTCCGAGGGAAAGCCGGAAGGACTTGTTTATGTCGGGGTATACATAGGCGGTAAGTCGTATGTAAAAGAACTGCATCTGGCAGGAAAAAGAAACGTAATCAGGGAAAGAGCAGCATACTCTGCCCTTGATTTTTTAAGAAGAAAATTGATACTTGACTAATAGAAATACCTGTTCTATAATGAGAACATAATTTCGTTATAGTTGGAAGGAGTAAGATTGCCGTGGCTGAGAAAAAAACCAATCCTAAGGATTTCAGTAAATTTGACGATAAAGGGAAAGCTCTTGAAGCCGCCCTTGCTTATATAGAAAAACAGTATGGAAAAGGCGCCGTTATGAAACTCGGCGACGAGCCTGTGAAAGCAAATGTGGACGTAATACCTACGGGATGTTTGAGCCTTGATATTGCTCTGGGAGTAGGGGGAGTACCGAGGGGAAGAATAATAGAGATATTCGGACCGGAATCATCCGGTAAAACGACAATAGCTCTCCACCTTGTAGCGGAAGTGCAGAAAATGGGCGGATTAGCAGGATATATAGATGCCGAACATGCCCTTGACCCGATTTATGCAAAGAATCTCGGCGTAGATACAAATAATATATATCTTTCACAGCCCGACGACGGAGAACAGGCGTTGGAAATAGCTGAAACAATGGTTCGTTCGGGAGCAATAGACATTGTCATTGTCGACTCCGTTGCGGCTCTTGTACCCCGTGCGGAAATACAGGGCGAAATGGGTGAATCCCATATGGGACTGCAAGCAAGACTTATGTCCCAGGCGCTCAGAAAGTTGACGGCTTTTACAAACAAATCGAACTGTACGGTAGTATTTATAAATCAGCTTAGAGAAAAGATAGGCGTTACATTCGGAAATCCGGAAACGACAACAGGCGGACGCGCGCTTAAGTTCTATGCTTCCGTGCGTATAGACATAAGAAAAGCCGACGTGATAAAAGTGAATAACGAACTTGTCGGAAACAGAACAAAGGTTAAGATAGCAAAAAATAAAGTTGCGCCTCCGTTCAAAACTACGGAATTTGATATTATGTACGGAAAAGGAATATCAAGAGAGGGAGATACTCTCGATTTAGCTACTGAACTTGACATAATTAATAAGAGCGGAGCATGGTATGCCTATAAGGATGAAAAAATAGGTCAGGGTCGAGAAAATGCGAAAAAATATCTCCATGAACACCCGGAAGTGCTTGACGAAATAGAAAAGCAGGTAAGAGACCACTACGGACTTAATGAAGAGGCAAACAACGGTGAAAAGCCTGCCGCAGAAGCCGAAAAAACAGAAAAGCCCAAAAAGGCTAAAAAAGCCGAGGTAATAAGCGAAGACGATGAGGATATACTTATAATTCCGTCGGACGCATATACTCTGGAAGATGAAGACGAAGAGCGATATGAAGAGGAATAAGCCGAAACCATGACAGTAACGAGAATAGAGCAGCAGAAAAAAAATAAATCCAGGTATTCGGTTTATATCGACGGGGAGTTCGCTTTCGGACTTATAATGGAGGACATACTGTATTTTAAGCTGAAAGAGGGCGAAGAAATACCGACGGCAACCTATGAATATATTATGGACACGACTTTGTATATAAAGGCGCAGGACGCGGCCATAAGGTATTTGGGATATAAAATGCGGACGGAAAAAGAAATTGCCGTCAAGCTGGGGGAATATGAGTATCCTGAGGATATAATACGGAGAGTAATGGAATTCCTTAAAAAGTACGAATATGTAAACGACGAAGAGTATTGCAGAAAGTACATAAAGGAAACCATGAAACTCAGACCGAAGGGGAAATTCCTCATAAAAATGGAATTGAAAGAGCGTGGAATAAAAGAAGAAGTCATAGACGAGGCTTTGGAAGAGGCGGAAATAGACGAACAGCCGTTGGCAGAAGCTTTGCTTGAGAGAAAGTATGAAGATTTCGCCAATATGGACAGAAAAGAATTATCTAGGGTTTACGGATTTTTACAAAGAAAGGGATTCTCCTACGGAGTAATCAAAGCCGCCGTTGCCAGCCTTGCGGAAAAAGGAATATAATATTATAATAACAAGGGAAAATCCAATGGATTTTCCCTTGTTCAGCATTATTTAACTTCATGGTCGGAGGAGAAAATGGGTTATTATTTGAGAGAATTGGTGAATCTTAGGAAAGACTTTACAGATTCATATAATGAGAAAAGATATGCCGACGCAATAGATATCGGCAATAAAATAACGGAGCTTTATAAAAATAACAACGCTTGTAATACGGAGTCTTACGCCGATGATATAAACAACCTTGCGATAGTGTTCGATGATGTTCATATATATGACAGGGCTAAAGAACTGTACAAAGAGGCTGCCGGGATAAAAAAAGAACTGCTCGGGGAAAACAGCATGTCTTATCTGAATACGCTGACAAATTTCGGAGTTCTTTTAAGTTCATCGGGAGATTTTTCCAAGGCGGAGGAAGTGCTTAAAACAGTCAGCGGAAGGATAAAGGAAAATGAAGGCGAGCACAGTGTAAAATATGCCGACAGTTTATATAATCTCGGCAATATGTACGCAGATTGGGGAAAAACGGAAAAAGCCGTTGAAATATTGACGAATACTCTTGAAATCGCAAAGAATATCAAAAATTATGAAATGAGCGATTTTTTGGATATACATGTCAGTTTAGCCGATGCGTGCAGAAAATACGGTAACTACAGAAGAGCGCGCGACGAGTACGGAAGAGCGGCTAAAATATCCGAAAAAATAAACGAGGCAGACAGCTATTTTAAAATGACATATCTTCTGAACTCGGCTCTTGTATGCCAAAAGGCGGAAAGGTTTGAAGACGCGGCAAAGCAGTATGAACAGGCTGTAGCTGTGCGTGAAAGGCTGATGGATACAAAACATCTTGATTTTATTTCCGTCCTTAATAACCTTGCATTGATGTATAATCTGAATAAAGAACATGAGAAAGCTTTGGATGTACATAAAAGGGTTCTTTCGCTCGTTGAAGAAATGCTGGGAAAAAATCATGTGTTTTACGGTGATGTTATAACAAATATCGGTGTAGACTACTGTGCTTTGGGAGATTTGGAAAAGGCGATAGAATACCATAACGAAGCGTTGGAAATGAAAGAGAAACTGGTCGGTGAGAATCATCCGCATTATATACTTACGCTTATCAGTCTTGCCGAAATTTATGAAAAATCGGAAAAGTATGACAGGGCTATAGAATTACAGGAAAAAGCCTTGGAATTGAAAAGAAAAAATATGGGCGAGATAAGCGAACCGGTCGGGGAGTCTCTGATAGCGCTCGGAAGACTGTATATGAAAAAAGGCGATAATCTGAGAGCGCAAGGCTTTTTTATGCAGTCCCTTATAATGAACAAAGACATTATAATAACAGGCGGCATAAAAGTAAGAGGCTATGCGGAAAATATAAGGCTTATGGCCGAGGCTTGTTGTAACATGGGCGAATCCGATAAAACGGTTCGGTTTTGCGAAAAATTGATTGAATACAGGGAGTCGGAATACGGAAAAAGACATCCGAAATACGCAAAGGCTTTATATGACAGCGCTGAACTGCTGATAAAGCTTGATTTATATGTCAAGGCTGAGGAATATCTGCAATCGGCAGAGGAAATTGCGGAAACTATGATAGGAATGGACACACCGTTTTTTATCAGATGTATTTGTACCCATTGTAAAGTTTTGTATAAGATGAAAAAATATGAACAGGCTGCCGATAAATTGAAAAAAGCCGTATCCCTGCATAAAAAATACTCATCTGACAATACGGAGTTTTTAAAGCTTATGTTTATGCAGGCCAAAACTCAATATATACTCGGGTACAAGCAGAAAGCCGAAGAAATTATATTTAGGGCAGAGGGTATAGCTTCAAGAAGCGATGGTATTGATAAAGCTGTTATTGCTGCGGAAAAGGCTGATTTTGCATCGGAACTTGTTTCGGGAGGAGACAGCGAAAAAGCCGTTGATATATTCGAGAAAATATACGATGACCTGGATAAAGAAAATAAGAGAGTCATGTACAACGTAACATTAAAATGGGCAGAAGCCGAGAAAATACTCGGAAAAAATGAAAACGCAGCCGACTTGGCGGTCAAAGCGTTGGAGTATGCTAAAAACACAGGAGAAAAATGCGAAGCGGAAATACTTGCGGCTAAAGCGATGACAGCTTTGAACAGAGCCAAAGAAGCGGGTGAAAGACTTGAAAAGCTGCTTCCGTCAATATCGGAAGAAAGCTCCGATTTTATAAAGTATGCTTCTGAAGTATACTGCCTTTTGGGAGCGGCATTTGAAAATGAACCTGAAAAATCAACGGATTATTTTGAGAAGGGGCTTGCGGAGGCAAAAGCAAGAGAGAATATTCCGACAGAGGAATACTGCGACTTTCTGAAAAAAGCTTCCGAAACGGCTGCAAAACTTAATAAATATACGAAGGCAACCGAATATTTAAGCGAGACCGCTCTCATTGTAAGGAGAGATTACGGAGAAAATACGGAGTTTGCGGATATACTTGCAAAAGCCGGAGAACTCTATATGTTACAGGAAAGGTACGCAGACGCCGTAACAATGTATGATAAAGCGGCGGAGCTTTACGCGGGACTGTTCGGAAAAGAAGATGAAAAATACTGCGATATGGTAATAAACAGCTGCAATGCTTTGATAAAAGATGAAAAATATAATGAAGCGGCTCGGAGATTAGAAAATGCCGACTCATTTTGCGGAAGAGAGGAAGAGTTTAAACGACTTCTGACATCGGCATATAAATCTATGGGTGAGTTTGGAAAGCTTGTAAAATTAAAAATGGCAAAAAATATGGGAAAATCGAAAAAATAAGAGGAAGCATTGTTGACACATAAATTCAACTATGATATTATATCTAAGTGTGTTTAGCCGCTCGAAGAGGTTGAAAATTCGGACAAAGGGTTCGGATACCGTATTCGGCGAGTAAATTGCGAGGAGGTGTATATATGTACGCAATTATCGAGACAGGTGGAAAGCAGTACAAAGTATCTGAAGGCGATGTAATCAAAGTTGAGAAGCTTGCTGTTGAGGCAGGTTCAGCTTACGCTTTTGATAAAGTACTTGCAGTTTCAGGAGACAACGGTATTTCTGTAGGAGCTCCTTACGTTGAAGGCGCTAAGGTTGCAGCTACTGTTATCGGCGATGGTAAGGCTAAAAAGGTTGTTATTTACAAATACAAATCTAAAAAAGGCTTCCATAAGAAAAAAGGCCACAGACAGCCTTACACAATGCTTAAAATTGACTCAATCGCTCTTTAATTATTATGATTCGTGTAAATGTATTTCGTAATAAAACAGGAGATATTTACGGTTTCCGTCTGAAAGGTCATGCGGATTTTGCCGAAGAGGGAAGCGATATTGTATGTTCCGCCGTGTCGGTGCTTACAATAAATACAATCAATTGTATCGAGCTTTTTACTTCCGAAAATTTTGAATGCGAGACCGATGAAAAAAAAGGCGGATATCTCAGCCTTAATCTGCCGGATACAAGGCAGGGAAAGGCAAACTGCGACGTTCAGTTGCTTTTAAAGGCAATGCTGAACGGACTCAACGATATTGAAAAAGAATATGGTTGCTATATATCGATAAACGAGGAGGTGCACTGAAATGTTAAAATTAAACCTTCAGCTTTTCGCTCATAAAAAAGGTATGGGTTCTACAAAGAACGGCCGTGATTCAAAGTCAAAAAGACTTGGCGCAAAACGCGCTGACGGACAGGTTGTAAGAGCCGGTAATATCTTATATACACAGAGAGGAACAAAAATCCATCCCGGCAACAATGTAGGCATCGGCGGCAACGATTCGCTCTTTGCTCTTATTGACGGACGTGTTAAATACGAAAGAAAAGGCAAAGACAAAAAACAGGTTTCTGTTTATCCTGTAGAAACAGTGGAAATCGCAGAATAATCAAGCATGAAGGTTTCAAATGGAGTCATTTGAAACCTTCTTTTGTCTTAAGCTGGCCAAAGTCAGTCGATGGGATCGGTTTTGGCGAACTTACGGCATAATTATATTGTTGAGAGGTAAGATTAAACACATAGGCTTTTTATTTAGTACAGAGAGGTGAAAAAGCATGTTTGTAGACAGAGTTAAAATCCACATAAAGGGCGGAGACGGCGGCAACGGCTGCGTTTCGTTTTACAGAGCGAAATATATAACCCACGGAGGTCCTGACGGCGGAGACGGCGGAAAAGGAGGAAGCATTATTTTTGTCGGTGATGAAAATATGAATACTCTGATGGACTTCAGATACAAAAGAATGTATAAGGCAGAACCGGGACAGGACGGCGGAAAAAGAAACCGTTTCGGTAAGGACGGGGAAAACCTTATAATCAAGGTTCCTAAGGGAACGGTCGTAAAGGAAGCTGCGACAAACAAGATTATGGCAGACATAACCAAAAACGGAGAGGAAAAGGTCGTTATCAGAGGCGGACGAGGCGGAAGAGGAAATCAGCACTTTGCCACACCTACAAGACAGGCTCCCAGATATGCGGAAATGGGACAGAAATCCAAGGAATATGACGTCGTTTTGGAGCTTAAGCTTATTGCCGACGTCGGACTTATAGGATTTCCCAATGTAGGTAAGTCGACATTTCTTTCTATGGTTACAAACGCCAACCCCAAAATAGCCAATTATCACTTTACTACACTTGCTCCTAATCTCGGCGTTGTACAGCTTAAAAACGGCAATGATTTTGTCCTTGCGGATATACCTGGTATAGTGGAGGGCGCAAGCCAAGGCGTAGGTCTGGGTATAGAGTTCCTTCGCCATGTGGAGAGAACGAAGGCGTTTATACATGTTGTGGATGCTGCGGCAGTAGAGGGAGACGACCCTGTGGAAAACGTGCATAAGATAAACGACGAGCTTTTCAAATATAATCCCGAACTTATGAAACGTCCGCAGGTAATAGCTGCCAATAAAACAGATATTCCGGGAGCCGAGGAAAATGTTGAAAGGCTGAAAGCGGAATTTGAACCGCAGGGAATAAAAGTTATTCCCATATCGGCAGCTACAAACAGAGGCCTTACGGACGTAATAGACGAAATATCATTAATACTCAAAGACTATCCGGAAGATATAGTTTTTGAAGAAGAATATGAAGAATTCGAAGCTATGGAAGGAAACAACGAGCCTTTCGAGATAGAAGTATTCGACGGAAACTATTACGTTGTTACGGGCGTAGGCGTAGAAAAGATGATGGGATATACAAATCTGGAAACGGAAAAGGGATTTGCGTTCTTCCAGAAATATTTAAGAGAAAAAGGTATTATTGCCGCTCTTGATGAAAAGGGAATAAAAGAAGGCGATACAGTAAGAGTATACGATATGGAATTTACTTACTACCGCTAAAAATTATACGAGATTTCGTACACAATTTACCGTGAGAAAAATTGGCTTGTGTTCGAAATCTCTTTTTTTGTTCGGATAATGAAACGCTTATTAATTTTGTTTTAAGATTTAATTAAAAAAATAATTTTTATATAAAAATGTGATATATTCTATTTAAAGAAAATAGGATTTAGAAATATAAACGGAGGGATAGATTATGAAGAAAATTTTAGGTACAATGCTTGCCGGAGTAATGTGTGTGTCATCGGTTGTTTCAGTAAGCGCCGCTGAAATAGAAGAGAGAGAGGCGGAACTCAGACCTGACATAAGTATTATAATCGACGATGAAAGAACATATTTCAGAAATGCTTCGGGAGATTATATTTATCCGATACTTTTCGATGACTCCACATATCTTCCTTTGAGATCTATCGGCGAGATAATGGGCAAAAACGTAAACTGGGATGAAAAGACAAAAACAATTACAATAAGCGGAGACAGAGACGAGTATAAAAATACTACTAAACCTTCGAGAGAAAGCAGAGAGGACATAGACGTACAGATAAGAAAAGACTTTAAAATAGTAATCGACAACAAGGAGCAGAGGTTTAAAGACGCTAACGGCGACAGAGTATATCCGCTTCTTTACGAAGGATCCACATATCTTCCGCTTAGGGCAATAGGCGAGATAATGGATAATGACGTAATCTGGGACGGAGACGAAAAAACCGTTACATTAAAAGATGATGACCGTACAGTAACTGATGCGGATTCATTTGAAAGCGGTAAGGGAAAATTCAGTCTTGAAGAACTTAAGGATAAGATACTCAAAGACGCAGGTATCGGCGGCAAAAAAGTTGAGTATATAAGAGTTGACAAAGATTACGAGAACGGCGTATGGACATACGAAATAGAATTTGCATACGACGGAACAGAGTATGAATATGAGATTGAAATCGACACAGGAAAAATAATCAGCAGAAAAACAGAAAAAGAAGTTGACGACGATAAGGACGGCAAATATATAAGCGACAATAAGGCTAAATCAATAGCTGCAAAAGACGCCGGAATTAAAGAAAAAGATATAAGATATATCAAAGCTACTCTTGACCATGACGACGGAAGAGCCGTATACGAAATCGAATTCAGACACGACGGAACAGAGTATGAATATAAGATAGATGCAGAAACAGGAAAAATTCTTGACAAAGATGTAGATTATGACGATTGATAGTTTGATAATTAAGTAAAACAAACGGGACCGGAACAAATTCGGTCCTTTTTATGTGTTTTAAATGGCATAAAAACAGCTTTGTTATTGCAAAAAGCAGAACAATTATTTATACTAAATATATTACGTAAAAAAGGAGAAAACTATGTTAACAAGTAAACAGAGAGCATTTTTAAGAAGCATGGCAAACGGCTTAGAGCCGATTTTTCATATCGGAAAGGCAGGAGTTACTCCGGAACTTACAGAAGCTGTAGATTCCGCCTTGGAGGCAAGAGAAATATTAAAGATGAATATACTTGATAACTGCCTGCTGGATACAAGAGAGGCGGCGCAGACAATAGCCGCAAGAACCCATTCAGATGTGGTACAGGTTATAGGGAACAGATTTGTGCTTTACAGACCGGCAAAAAAGCCGATAATAGAACTTCCGAAGGCTAAAAAGGAATGAGATAATACGATGACAGACTTCAATTTTGGAAAATGTCGCAGGGTTGCCATAATGGGTGGAGCGTTTGATCCGCTGCATTACGGACATTTGGTAACGGCGCAGACAGTCTACGACAGTTTTGACGTGGATAAGGTTGTTATAATGCCTCTTGGGGAGGCTCCGCATAAAAATATGAGTTCAGCCACGGCAGAGGAACGGTATGAAATGATAAAAGCTGCCGTAGCCGATAATCCGGCTTTTGCGGTTTCTTCCATGGAGATAGAAAGAAAGGGTAAAACCTATACGGTCGACACACTGTCCGAAATCAAAAAAAATAATCCTAATACGGAAATATATTTTGTTATGGGCGCTGATGAGATAACTTCTGTGGAAAGATGGAAACAGCCCGAAAAACTGCTTAAAATGTGCGATTTTATAGCTGTTACGCGACCGGGATTCGACAATGAGGAAGTTAAAAATAAGATAGACAGCATAAGAAAAAAATACGGATGCAATATATTCTTTCTGGAAGTTCCTTCGCTGGATATATCCTCTACGGAGCTTCGTGAAAAAATAAGAAGCGGTAAAAATGTAAAATACCTTATACCGAAGGAAACCGAAAAATATATAGCTGACCATGATTTATATAAAGAAGGTAAAAATAATGCTTGATAAAGATACTGTAAAAAGCAAACTTATGTCGGCGTTGTCAACAGAAAGATATATACACACGCTGGGCGTTGCGGAAGAGGCGAGAAAGCTGGCAGAACGCTACGGAGACGAAGAGCTTGCCCAAAAAGCCGAGTATGCCGGACTTCTACACGACTGCGCAAAGGATTATCCGCCTGACATGAAAAGACGTTTTGCAAAGGAATATCATATACAGACAGACGATATTATGAAAAAACAGATAGACCTTATACATCCGTTTTTGGGTGCGGAAGTCGCAAAAAGGGAATACGGTGCGGAAGATACGGATATTCTGGAGGCGATAAAATGGCATACCACCGGCAAAAAAAATATGTCTGTGTTGGAGAAAATCATTTTTATTGCGGATTATATAGAGCCTAACAGAACTCCTTTCGAGGGATTGGAGAAGGCAAGAGAGCTGGCGTATAAAAATTTAGACGAGGCTATGGAATATATACTTGACAGTACGATAAAGTATGTTAAGGAAAGAAACAGACTGCTTCATCCTTATTCGGAAGAAGCTTATGAATATTATAAAAACCTGAAAAAATAATTAGGCGAAGATTTAATCAAGGAGGACTATATGAATAAAGATTTACACCAGGAAGCGCTGGAAATGGCAAACCTCGCTAAAGAAGCGCTTGAGGATAAAAAGGGAGAAGATATAAAGGTTCTTGACTTAAAAGGATTGAGCAATATTGCCGATTTCTTTGTTATAGGAAGCGGAAATAACCCTAATCAGATCAGGGCTATGGCTGACAGTGTAAACGAAAAGCTTTTTAAGGCAGGATATAAATTACACCATTCCGAAGGATATTCGGGAGGCGTATGGATACTTTTGGACTACGGCAGCCTTATAGTACACGTTTTCGATAAAGAACAGCGTAACTTCTATAACCTCGAAAGAATATGGGGAGACGCAAAGGAATGTTGAAATACTATTGAATTTTTGAAAAACAATGGTATGATTAAAGGTTGTAGAATATTGTTTTAAGGAGATATTTATAATGGGAGAAGCGATGACTGGCTTAAAGAGAAGCCATATGTGTTGTGATGTAAACGAAGCGCTTATAGGCAGTGAAGTTACGGTTATGGGCTGGGTTCAGAGAAGAAGAGACCTGGGACAGCTTATATTTATTGCGCTTAGAGACAGAACTGGTATTGTACAGGCTGTTGTTGACGGAAATAATGCGGATAAAGCGCTTTTTAATAAAGCGGAAACGATAAGAAGTGAGTATGTAGTTGCGGTTAAAGGCGTTGTAGCCGCAAGAACCGAAGGAAATGTAAACAAAAATATGAAAACGGGAGCTATAGAAATTATCGCGTCCGAATTGAGAATACTTTCCGAAAGTGAAACTACTCCTTTCCAGGTTGAAGACGATATAACGGTTAAAGATGATTTAAGACTTAAATACAGATATATTGACCTTAGACGTCCGTGTCAGCTTAAAAATATAGTAATGAGACATAAAACGGCTCAGGTTATAAGAAATTTCCTTTCGGAAGAAGGATTTTTGGAAATAGAAACCCCTATGCTCGGAAAAAGCACACCGGAGGGCGCAAGAGACTACCTTGTGCCAAGCCGTGTACACAACGGCAAATTTTACGGACTTCCTCAGTCCCCCCAGCTTTACAAACAGCTTTTGATGGTATCGGGAATGGACAGGTATTTCCAGATAGCTAAATGTTTCAGAGACGAGGACTTAAGAGCAGACCGTCAGCCGGAATTCTCACAGGTGGATATGGAACTTTCTTTCGTTGACGTTGACGACATAATGGATTTAAACGAGAGACTTATCCAGAGAGTATTTAAGGAAATACTTGATGTTGACGTTCCTATTCCCATGCAGAGAATGAAGTATAAAGACGCAATGGAAAGATACGGTTCCGATAAGCCGGACGTAAGATTCGGCATGGAACTGAACGACATTACCGAAATTGTAAAAGACAGCGAATTTGTAGTGTTCAAGAGCGCTATAGAGGCAGGCGGAAGCGTAAGAGCCATAAATGCGGAAGATTGCGGACATTACCCGAGAAAACAGATAGACTCTCTTGTAGAATTTGTTAAAACATACAGAGCAAAAGGCCTTGCATGGATTGTTGTAAATGACGACGGAACTTTAAAATCACAGATAGCCAAGTTCTTTACTCCTGAAAAATTACAGGAAATCGTAGACGCGCTTAACGGTAAGCCCGGAGACTTAATACTTATATGTGCAGACCAGAATAAAGTTGTATTTGACGCACTCGGAGCGTTAAGATGTGAAATAGCAAGAAGACAGGAACTTACAAAACCCGATGATTTCAGATTTTTATGGGTAACGGAATTCCCTATGTTTGAGTGGGATGAAGAAGAAAACAGATATGTTGCGGAACATCATCCGTTTACATGCCCTATGGATGAGGATTTGGAACTGCTTGATACAGACCCTTCTAAGGTTAGAGCGAAGGCATACGACATGGTTCTTAACGGCTTTGAGCTGGGCGGCGGAAGTATCCGTATCCACAGAAGAGACATTCAGCAGAAGATATTCGGGCTTTTGGGATTTTCACAGGAAGACGCACAGGAAAGATTCGGTTTCCTGCTTGACGCATTTAAGTACGGAGTACCTCCGCACGGCGGACTTGCATTCGGTTTTGACCGTATTATAATGCTTATGACAGGTGCAACAAGCATAAGGGACGTAATCGCATTCCCTAAAGTAAAAGATGCTTCATGCCCTCTTACAAATGCCCCCGATGTAGTTGACGCAAAACAGCTTGACGAATTGGGAATAACAGTTAAAGAGGAAGAAGTTACAGAAGAATAAATATTAAAAGTTGAAGGCAGGGATTTATCCCTGCCTTTTGCGGTTAAAAAAGCCTAATAATATAAAACGAAAGGAGAGATAAACAAGCTCTCCTTTTTTTGTTTACATAAGTAACAATATACTTATTTTGCACAATTTATGAGTCAAAATAACATTTTTGAGTTTGTAAATATAGTAATTATTGCAGTTGACAGAATTTGTCGGGGGGGGGGTAAAATGAAAGCTGAAATATTGGCTTTACAAATGTAAACAAAGGAGGATATTATATGGGAAGGTTTAAAAAACTGACTACATATCTTTTGGCGACATCGATGGCATTTGGCGTATTAGGAGTAAATGCATTTGCTTATGATGAAATAGACGTGACAGAAGATATTGAAGCATGGGAAGCGTATGAACAGGAAACGGAAATTGACGAGGACGAGGTTGATTTTGATGAAGTAGATATAGGAATTTCTCTTTTTGAGGAAGAACCTCTTGAGGGAGATGGAACAAAATCAAGTCCTTATCAGGTATCAAACGCAGAACAGTTAAGTCAAGCTGTAAATTCGGGCGGACATATTGAATTAACTGACAGTTTTACAATTAAAGGGGCTTTAATTGTAACAGAGGATGTAACAATTGATTTAAACGGAGAGACGTTAACGTTTGATCCGATAGCATCCGTTATCGATGGTAAAATCTCATATTATACTGTAGGATTTAATGTTAAAGAAAGTTTAACGATAGATGACAGCGGTAACAACGGAAAAATCACAATATCTTCAAGTGTTGATAATCTTACGGTTAAAACTAAGTACAGGCTTATACAGATACTCGGAGGAGCTGAAGTTACTTTAAATGACGGTATTATAGAGAACACATGCCTTGACTATAATGCTTCGCCGACTATAGCAAACTACGGTACTTTAAATATCAATGGCGGTGAAGTAACAGGTGTTAATCCCATATTTACTTTTGCACCATGGCTCGGAAATGACGACTGGAAAGGCAAAAATGCTTATGTAAACATTGACGGCGGTAATATTGAGGGTGTTCCTTGTACTGCGGTTAACGGCAATGAAGATGCCGACGGAGTCGGAACAAGCTGGGGTCTTACTTGGTTCGGTCTTGGAGTAGCGGGAATATCGGGCTCAAAATATGACGGAGAAGACGGTACATATGATAATGAAGCTGTTCAGATAAATATATCCGGAGGTACAATATCCGGAGGACAGGGACTCGGTACTAATGCCAGCGGAGGAATATATGCCGGATATACTCTTAACATATCAGGCGGAGAAATAATCGGTGTCGGAGAAGAAGGAACAGGTATGTATATACCTGCCGTTGGAAAGACAACTATAACAGGCGGTACAATAAAAGGAGAGCAGGCAATCCGTATTGCGGCAGGAGAAATGGAAATAACGGGCGGTACAATAATAAGCACTGCCGAAAGTGATGAGCAAGACCTTATAGCAGGCGGAAGCGGCGGAACAAAAGGAGCTATAGTAGCAGGAAAAGCAGGTTCCGGATACTACGGCGATTTGGTTATAAATATAAAAGAAGGTGCGGAGATTAAAAATACTAATTCTGAAAATGCACCTGCAATAGTTGTTTCGGACAAAAACATGGCCGGAAGCAATTACGAAGATAATAAAATAGTGGTTAATGTTGACGGAGCAAAAATTGACGGCGACGTTATAAAAATATCAAATGTTAAAGAAGACGGAGATACTGAGGACGGTGGAAATACAAGTCTTACAGTAAACAATTCTGTTATTACAGGCAATGTAAAGAATCAGAGCAAAACAAACATAGTAGTAACGGATTCTACTATAGAGGGTAATGTAACAAACACAAACGAAGGAAACACGACGGTATTAGGTTCAACTGTCGAAGGAGAAGTAGAAGACAACGGAAGCGGTTCAGTATATGTTGAGGGCGTTACCGAAGAAACTTCTGATATATCAGCAGTAAACGCTTCAACGGGAAATACTTATGAAAGTATTGTTGAAGCTGTTAATGAAGCTAAAGACGGCGAGACTGTAATGCTTACGAAAAGTGTAGAAGTTACAGACGGCGGAAACAGCAAAAACAGCGGCGCAATAAACGTAAGTAAGAATATAATTATTGACGGTAACGGACATACGCTTAAAGCGGCTGACAACTATGTTTCAGCAGGCAGTACAGCAGGCAGTGTTCACATGATAAACATAGTAAACGGTGCAAAGGTTACGGTAAAGGACATAACAATTGACGGTAATAACTTAAGCAAGCACGGCGTAAACGTATACGACAGCCAGGCTGATTTGGATAAGGTAACAATTAAAAACTGTAACGGATATGCGGTGGTTTCAAATTCATCAAAGCTTGAAGTAACCGATATAACAACAGACGGAAGCAACTCATGGGGTGGAATAAACGTCGATAACAAAACAAATAACGGCAGTGAGTTCGTAATGAACAGCGGTACTATAGGAGAAGATAATTCCTTATGTATTGAAAACAGCAATAATGAAGAAATAGATGCCGTAATAAAAGACGGAACATTTGAGGGTAACATAATATTACAGAATGTTGAAGAAAGCAGAGATGTTAACCTTGTAATAAAAGACGCTGTTGTTAAAGGAAATGTTGCGGAAGTAACAAAAGATGAAACCGGAAAAATAACCGTAAATGAAGAAACAACAGGCATGATTGAAATTGAGGATGGAAAGTTTTCAAATGATGTCAGCGATTATGTTGATGAGGATAAACACCTTGTAAAGGACAAAGACGGTAACTATGTTGTAATGGACGAGGAAGAATACGAAGACTACCTCGACGACAATAAGTCTCATGGTTCAAGCTTCGAACTTGAAGAGAAAGAAAACGATAGAAAAGACGACGATGACAAAGATAAGGAAGAGGACAAGAAGCCCGAGACTCCTGAAGAAGAGAGCATATTCGGCGACGTGGCAATCGACGATCCTAACTACGACGCAATCGTAAAAGTATTTGAAAAAGGCTGGATGGTAGGCGTAAGCGACGGAGTATTCGCACCTAACGGAACGCTTACAAGAGGAATGGCAGCAACAATACTTTGGAACAAAGCAGGAAAACCCGAACCCGTAAACGCAGCGCCTTTCCTTGATGTAACAGCAGACGCATGGTATGCAAAAGCAGTAGCATGGGCATACGAACAGGGAATAGTTCTTGGATACGATGCTGAGACATTCGGACCTAACGATTTTGTAACAACAGAGCAGTTCACAATAATGCTCGACAAGTCAGAGGGCAAAACACCTGCACCATACGCAGGCGGAGCGCCTAACGCAACAAGAGCATGGGTAGCTTCAAAAATAGCTTAATAGAGAAAACTAAAAGAGGAGACTTGCGTCTCCTCTTTTTTGTATAAAACAGTATTGAAAGATTTTTAGTACTTATAGCGTTTTTTACCCTTAATAAAGCAGATAGCGGAAACTATAAGAGTTGCCGCTTCGGCGACGGTTACAGACAGCCATATTCCGTCGATACCGATAAAGATAGGCAGAAGCAGGATAGAAGCCGCTAAAAATCCGAATGTTCTTAAGAACGATATAAGCGCCGAAATCAATCCGTTTGAAAATGCGGTAAACATTGATGAAGCAAATATATTAAATCCGGCTATAAGGAAATTTAATGCAAATAAATGCCATCCACTGTTTGTTATCTGCCAAACCGTTCCGCCTTGTTCCGCAAATATTCCGATTATAGGAAGTTTTAATATCATGCTTAAAGCAAACCAAAGAATTGAGTTAAAAAATATAAATACAAGGCTTATTTTTATAAGTTTTTTCAAAGACGGTATGTCCTGAGCACCGTAATTAAAACTGATTACAGGAGCTATGCCGTTAGAATATCCCATGAAAACGGCAGACAGGAGAAACTGTGCGTAAAGGGCAACGGTTATTGCGGCTACGCCGTCTTCGCCGATAAATTTCATCATCATGTAGTTAAAAAGAAATGTTGTAACTCCGTTTGCAAGATTCGTAACCATTTCGGAAGAGCCGTTTGCGCATGTGAACAACAACATTTTAAAATCAAGTTCAGGTTTCTCGAAATAAAGAAGGCTTTTTTTGCTCAAAGCAAAATAAAAAAGTCCGAATATTGCAGGTATAGCATAACCTATTGAAGTTGCCAACGCAGCCCCTTTTATACCCATGTCCAATACAGCCATGAACAGATAGTCAAGAATTATATTGGCTATGCCTCCGATGGATATTACCGTAAGGCCAAGCCTCGGCTTTCCCGCAGCAGGAAAGAAGCAGCTGAAAAGCATTTGTAATACGGCAAACGGAGCGGCAAGACAAAGTATAAAAAGATAGTCGATACAATATTGATATATTGCTTCGGTTGCTCCTAATATCCTAACTATCGGGTCAATAAAAATTACGCCTATGGCAGCCGTTACTATACCGACTACTATTCCCGTAAGTATAATAAGCGTAAATTGACGTCTTGCTTTATCGGGCTTGTCCTCGCCGAGGTTTTTTGCTATTATTGCGCTTCCTCCCGTTCCGAGCATTATGGAAACGCCTATAAGAAAACTGATTACCGGAAAAACGATATTTACCGCCGAAAGAGCGTTTGTACCGATAATATTTGAAATAAATACACCGTCGACCATTTGGTATACGGACATAAACACCATCATTATTATTGTAGGCATTGTAAATGATATTACGTTTTTAAAGGTAATTTTATTGATTAAAGCCATTTTCAAGTTCTCCTGTATATAATTCCGTAAATTTATTTAATATCTCACAGAAATCACGAATTTGATCATCTGTGTACATGTTGTTCAGTTTACTTACTGTTTTTTCAAATGCTATGTCAGAAGTCTCGTATAGTTTTGCCGCTTTCGGAGTCAGCTTGAGATAGTGAACTCTTTTGTCTGTTTCGCTTTTAACGCTCTCTATGAGACCTTGACGTATCATTTCGGCAGATTTAGAAGTTACGGCGGACTTTGATACGTTGAGTATTTCCGCAAGTTTGGACGGAGTACAGTCGGGGGTGTATGCGATAAGGTCCAAATATAAAATACTGTTATAGGTTATATCGGAACATATAACTTTACTGCCGAGCCGTTTGTGTTCGTTTACGGTCATAATATAATAATACTTATCAAGAGCTTCTTTAAGCATAGACAATCACCTCAAATAAAAAAAGTTAAGCCAAATTAATTAATTTGGCTTAACTAAATATATCATATCATTATTTTTATGTCAATCTCTTATTGTTCCTCGTTTAGAATAAAATCTATAGTTCTCATGGCAATATCGGTTTTTTCCACAATCACGCTTACTTTATCCCCCAAACTGTACTTTTTACCTGTATGCTGACCGACTACGCACATATTAGACTCGTCATATATATAGTAGTCATCCGCAAGGGAATTGAGCGCAACAAGACCTTCTACGGTATTTGACAGTTCGACAAATATTCCCCAACCTGTTACGCCTGAAATAATGCCGTCGTATGTCTCGCCGATATGTTTTGACATATACTGAACCTGTTTCAATCTGTCGGTTTCTCTTTCCGCTTCTTCCGCCAGACGTTCACGCTTGGAGCTTTGCTCGGATACTTCCGTAAGGATTTTGTTGTAGTGTTTTATGCGCTTGTCGTTTAATTTGCCGTCAAGATTTTCCTTTATTATTCTGTGTATCTGAAGGTCCGGATAGCGGCGTATGGGCGAAGTAAAATGGCAGTAATATTTAGATGCAAGTCCGAAATGTCCCAGATTTTCCGGCATATATTTTGCCTGTTTCATACTTCGGAGTACTGTCCTGCTTATTATATGTTCTTCGGGTTTTCCGCTTACGGCGTCAAGAAGTTTTGCAATATCCTTGGGATGTACTTCACCGTCGTTTTTGCCTTTAAACCTATATCCGAAATTATAAATGAATCTTGAAAGAGTTTTTATTTTTTCTTCATCCGGAGCTTCGTGATTTCTATAGACAAAAGGAAGTTCCAGCCAGTAATAATCTTCGGCAACGGTTTCGTTGCATATAAGCATAAATTCTTCGATTATGCTTGTGGCAATGTTGCGTTCGTGCGGCTTTATATCAATAGGTTCGCCTATTTCGTTAAGAACTATTTCACATTCGGGAAGGTCGAAATTAACGGAGCCTCTTCTTTTTCTTTTAATAAGAAGCAGATTTCTAAGACCGAGCATATCCTCGAACATATTGATAAAAGGAGCGTATTCTTTACGATAGGGTGAATTTTCGTCTTTAAGAATATCGTTGACGATTTTATATGTCATACGCATATCCGACCTTATTACGCTTTTGGATATTTTATGGCTTACAACGTCGCCCTTTTGATTTATTTCCATGACGCAGCTGAGGGCAAGTCTGTCAACATTGGGATTTAAAGAGCAAATGCCGTTTGACAGCTTATGAGGAAGCATAGGTATTACCCTGTCCACAAGATAAATACTCGTTGCTCTTCTGAGAGCTTCCTTATCAAGGGGTGAATTTTCCGTTACATATTCCGTTACATCGGCAATATGAACGCCAAGTTCATAATTTCCGTTATCCAGAACCTTTACCGACACAGCGTCATCAAAGTCCTTGGAATCGTCTCCGTCTATTGTAACCGTAAGTATATCTCGGTAGTCGTCCCTGCCGACGGTTGAATTTTCATCAATGACATCGGGGTCTATGGACTCTATTTGTTTTTTTACATCGTCGGGAAAATCTCCCGGTAATTCAAACTGCTTTATTATTGACATGATATCTACGCCGGGATCGTTAATATGTCCTATTATTTCCGTAACTACTCCTTCGGCGCTTGATTTTTCGGTAGCTCTTTTTGTTATTTTTACGACTACTTTGTGTCCGCCTACCGCTCCCTTTGTTTTGCCTGCGGGTATATAGATGTCTCTTCCTATTTTTTTATCGTCGGGAATTACAAAGCCGTAATTTTTTACTGCGTCAAATGTTCCGACAATACCGTAATTACCGTTTTCCGTTATTTTTATAATTTCGCCCTCGGCCCTGAAACCATCGTGGGGACGCTCGTTTATTTTTACAAGAACCTTATCCTTGTTCATTGCGCCGTTCACGCTGTCGGACGGTATAAATATATCGTTTTCCATTCCTTCTATACGAACAAAACCAAAGCCTTTTGCGTTTCCCGTAAATGTTCCGGGATAAATATTAAGCTTTTCGGCAGGCATTATTTTTCCTTTTTTTGTTTCGACTGCCGAACCTTCGGAAACAAGCGAATCTATAACGGAATTGAACATATTAATATCAGCTGCCGGGACATCTAACATTACAGCTAATTCATGTCTTTTGAGAGGCAAATAATTTTCGCTGTTTATATATTCTTTTATACGTTCTTTTCGTTTAAGTAACATTTCATCAAATTCCATAAAAACACCTCCTGTTTATGGTTTACCTAAAATATGATTTTTAAACAAAATAAAAGCCGGCGTTAATGCCGGCATAATAATTATTATATAAAGCAAAGAACAAGAGCTATTATCATAAAAAGAGCTCCGAGAATTTTTGTTATTCTCGCAAGAGTGCCTTCCATAGAACTGCCTTTGTTTTTACTCCAGTATGAATCGCCTGAGTTTGAAGCGTTTACAGCGCCGAGACCTGCCGCACGGTTTGGCTGAAGAAGCACAACGATACATAATATTACGCCTATTATCGCTAAAATAACAGATAAAACTGTAGATAACATTTATATATACCTCCTAATATTCTGCATAAAATCACTTATATCATTCTAACATATAAAAAATGATACGGCAACAAAAATTTTTACTGTTTATAATAACTTAAGAAGCTGCTGAACGTATGTTGAGCTTCCTATTATCATAAGGTGATCGGATTCTTGGATTACATAGTCGGCAGGAGGGAGCATTGTTACATCTCCGTCGACATGCTTTACACCGAGAATGCTTATATGATATTTCGGACGAATGTTGGAATCGATTATGGACTTTCCTACCCAGTTTTTAAGAGGTGGAATCTCATATACGGAATAGTCCTTGGAAAGCTCGATATAATCGAATACATTGTTTGCTGTGAATTTTTTAGCGGCTTTTTCAGCTATATCCCTGTCGGGATACACTACCTCGTCAGCGCCGTTTCTGAGAAGGAATTTTGCCTGAATATCACGCGTAGCCTTGCTGACTACATATTTTGCGCCGAGCTCTTTAAGCTGGCTTGTAATTTCAAGACTGCTCTGGAAGTTTGAACCGATACATACAAAGCATATATCATAGTTTCCCACACCGAGATTTTTTAAAACTTCAGGGTTTGTACAGTCTCCTATAAGAACGCTGGTAGCTATCGGAGCAAGATCTTCAACAGCTTTTTCGTCGCTGTCTATTATCATAACTTCGTTGCCTAGCTCTGCCATGTTTTTACATAAATGATGACCGAAACGGCCTAAACCTATTATCAATACAGACTTCATAATTAATTTCCCGCCTTTTTATTATTAACCTACAGTTATTTTTTCTTCCGGCAACGATATGTGCGCCGTAACTTTTCTTTCGGTAAATGCAAGAGCAAACGTCATACTGCCTACACGTCCGCAATACATCAGTAAGGTAATTATAAGCCTTGAGGCATTTGTAAGCTCTCTTGTTATACCTGTAGACATACCGACAGTTCCTATAGCCGAATACACTTCAAAAAGCACATCGCTTATGGGCGCTCCGTTTTGCAGATGACATATAGCCAACGTACCGACAAGACCGAGCATAAGATTGATGCATATAATTACACCTGCTTTTTTAACGGTATTGTCGCTGACGCGGCGCTTGAATATATTGCAGTCGCTGCCGCCGCGCAGGTTGCTCCATACATAGAAAATTATTACCGATACGGTAGTTGTTTTTATACCGCCGGCTGTAGAACCCGGACTTCCTCCTATGAACATAAGAATAACAGTAAGAAGCTTACTGCTGGAAGTAAGACCTGCGGTATCTATTGTATTAAAACCGGCTGTTCTTGCAGTTACAGAGCTGAAAAGGGATGAGAATATCTTTTCAGAAACGCTCATGCCTGCCATAAGATTATCTTTTTCAAAAACATAAAACAAAGCTGCGCCGACCACTATAAGGAAGAATGTCGTAGCCAAAACTATTTTGGTATGCAGCATATATTTTTTGAAATTAAGCTTGTGTTTTGATATATCATCCCAGACAATAAATCCGATACCGCCTATTACTATAAGAGCCATTATGGTTATATTGATTATCGGATTACCGAATTCGGTCGTAAACGACGTATATTCACCCCTGTAACCCATCAGGTCAAAACCGGCGTTACAAAAAGCGGATATGGAGTGAAAGACACTGTAGTATACTCCTCGGGTAAAACCAAGCTCGGGTATAAAGAAAAAAGACATTATAACGGCGCCGATAAGTTCTATCGCAAAAGTGCCTATTATAATCTTTTTTACAAGTTTTACTACTCCGCCGATGTGGATTGAGTTTACGCTTTCTCTTATTAGGGTTCTCTGCTTAAGATTAATATTTCTGTTAAGAAGAAGCGAGAATAATACGCCGAGAGTTATAAATCCTAGACCGCCTATTTGGATAAGCGTTATTATAACTATCTGTCCGAATGTGGACCAATGCGTATACGTATCGACGACTACAAGTCCCGTAACACACGATGCACTGGCCGATGTAAAAAGAGCGGGGATAAAGCCTATGCTTTGACCGTTTTTGGATGATATCGGAAGCATAAGAAGTAAAGTACCCATAAGAATTACAATAAAAAAGCCCAACGCTATTGTTTGTGCCTGAGTAAGATTTTTTAATTTTTGTCTCATTGGAAATATCTCCGTATTTATCTGTTATGTTTTGCTACGTCATATATTATATATCAAAAATAATAAAAAGCAAGAAACATTTAACTATGTTGGAAAGGTTAAAAAAATAAATTGTAATTGTCGAAATTTGGAATTATTTTCATTAGCGCAAATGTATATTTTATGGTAGACTTATCCTTACGAAAGATATATATAATATTCAGAAAGTTACAGAAAACTTACAATAATATTAAGATACTGAGGTTTAGTTGTTTTTGTAAGATATAAATTATATAATAAAATCAGTTATTTTATTTTCTGAAATCAAAAACATTTGTTGGGAGGAAAAAATATGAAAAAGAAAATAATAGCATTGGCTACGGCGGCAATGTGCATGACCGGAAGTATCAATACGGTATTTGCTTCGACATTCGCAGATATAAATGACGTTCCATGGCCGGAGGCTGCAAAATACATTGACGAGGCGGCGTCGTTGGGACTTATGGCAGGATATACGGAAAACGGCAAAAAATTATGTAAAGCCAGAAACAATGTTACATATAATGAAGCTATGCAGCTTGTATATCAGATAATGTGCTCATATAACAGCGCTAATAAGGCTTCCGCTTCCGTTATTTCAAAATGGACAAGCACAATGAAAAATGCCAACATACCTTCATGGGCATACGAATGTGTGGCTTACGGACTTGAAAACTCCATACTTTCATCTAATGACCTTAAAATATTTATGTCGTCATCTACAGAGCAGAGAAATGCAACGCGTGAAGATGTCGGAGTAATATTCGGAAAGGCTCTTTCAAAGGTATATACTGTAAACCAGTCGGCAGCGCTTAAATATAATGATAAAAATGCCATAACAGCTTCATCTGTTCCTTATCTGGAACTTCTTAACAGACTTAACCTTATGGTAGGAGACGCAAATAACAATTTTAACCCTAAGGCTAATATAAACAGAGCGGAAATGGCTGTTCTTTCAACAAAAACATATAAAGAACTCAAAGGTTCCGGAAACGGCGGAAATAACGGCGGTTCCGTTGTAAACGAGCAGATTGTCGGAGAAGTAACAAAAATTTCCGACGACAGCATTACGGTAAAAACTACGGCCGGAGAAAAGACTGCCAAGATAGATTCAAAAGTATCCGTAATGTATGAGGGCGATAAAGGAGAGGTTGCCGATATTAACGAGGGCGACAGCGTTATAGTTGTTGTAAATAACGGAACTGCTACATTTATAACGGCATATTCGTCCGGAACATCTTCGAATATTAAAGAGGGTACTATTACAAGTATCTCAAAAACAAGAATTACAATTGAAAACGGAAGCAAAAAAGCTACATATAAATTTGATGACGACTATAATGACGTTACGCTCAAGCTTGACGGAAAGACATCAAAAGATATAGACGATCTTATCGAGCTTGTTAAAGACGGTGAAAATATTGAGGCGGAGATAACTGCCGATAAAAACGGATATGTAACAAAAATTACAGCGGAAACCGTTGAGAAAAAAGCTCTTGAGGGAACTGTAACAGGTCTTACATCATCAAAAATTACAATAAAAGTTGACGGAAAGACATATTCGTACTATCTTCTTGACGATACTGACGACATAGAGGTTAAGCTTGACGGAAAAACAGTTGATTTTGACGACCTTAAAGATGAATATGACGACGATGAAACACTTGAAGTTGAACTGAAACTTAATTCTAAGAAAGAAGTAACAGAAATCAAAGCAGAGACGGAATCTTCATCTACATCGGCAAGCGGAAAGCTTACAAAATTATCATCGAGTTCAATAACAATAAAACCGTCAAGCGGCTCGTCAAAGACCTATGATATTAAATCGGGCGTTACGGTAACGATTGACGGGTCATCATCAAGCATTTCAAAGCTGAAAGACAGATTTGACGATGATAAGGAGTATACGGTTAAACTTACTCTTTCAGGAGGAAAAGTAACAAAAATAGCGGCTTCTCTTGAAGACGAGGATGAAGAAAGCTCAACAAGCGGAAGAGTTGAAAGCATTGACGAAGACAGAATAAAGATAAAAGACTCAAACGGAAAATACCATACATATACATATTCGTCAAAAGGCTGTGATTTCTATGTTGACGGAAAAATAAAGGGCATGAGCTCGGTAATTTCTTCATACGGCAGCGGAAATAAAAACGTTAAGGCTTATATAACTTTAAACGGAGCTGATAGAGCCGAAAAGGTAAAAATCGAGACAAATGACAGTTCTTCCGATACAGATGAAGATGAAGGAACATTAGTTTCGATTTCAAGCAAGGAAATAAAAATCAAACTTTCAGACGGAGATAAGGTTACACATAAACTCGCAAAAAGCTGTAAGGTTACGATAGACGGAAAATCATCATCGGTATCAAAGCTTGAAAGCAAGCTTGATGATGATGAAGAGTTTGAAGTAGAACTTACATTTGATGATGACGATAAAGTATCTAAAATAAAAGCATCATCTGCAAAAGAGAGTGTAAGCGGAAAGCTTCTTTCAATTGATGAAGATAAAATAAAAATAGGTGATAAGCTTTCAGGCAATTCATATACAGGAAACGTTTATTATCTTGCCGGAAGCGTTACGGTAATCGTTGACGGAGATGAGATGGATCTTGACGAATTTATCGGAAAAGCTCCCGGAAAAAGCTACACGGTTCAGATTTCAAGAAATTCAGACGGTAAAGTAACAAAAATTGTAGCTAAATGAAAATAATTAAAAATACGCCCTTCTTAATGAAGGGCTTTTTTTATGTCATAAATACATTTTTTTAAAAGTATATAAAAATATATTTATGACAAGCTGCGGTATTTTGATTATAATATGGAGTAGAATGCGGAGCTGAATATGGCAAAATAAATTCGTATATATTTTTATGTTAGGAAGTGGAAAAATGGATATATCATTATATATACACATTCCGTTTTGTGTAAAAAAATGCCTTTACTGCGATTTTCCGTCTTACGGAGAAATGGACAAATATTTTGAGGCCTATGTAAATAAGTTGTGCGGAGAAATTTCCGACGCCGCAGGTGAAATGAAAGGAATGAATGTCCGCAGCATTTTTATAGGCGGAGGAACTCCTTCAATACTACCCCCAAAACTTATGGGAAAGATAATGGATGCTGTTATAAACAGATATGATGTAGACAGCAAAGCCGAAATCACAATGGAGGCAAATCCGGGAACGCTTGATTTAGACAAGCTTACGGAACTGAAAAGCATGTACTTTAATCGATTGAGTATCGGCTTGCAGGCGTGGCAGAACAGGCTTCTTAAATCAATAGGAAGAATACATACCGCTGAAGAGTTTGAAAGAAATTTTTATGATGCGAGGGCGGTTGGATTTGATAATATAAATTTGGATTTAATGTTTTCTTTGCCGGGTCAAAGTTTGTCGGACTGGAGAGAAACTTTAAAAAAGGCAGTCGGATTGAACCCGGAACATATTTCGGCATACAGCTTGATAATAGAGGAAGGAACTCCTTTTTACGATATGTATCAAAAAGGTATTATAAAGGAAACGGAAGAAAACCTTGACAGAGATATGTATTATCTTGTAAACGCCATGCTGAAAGAAAACGGATACCATAGATATGAGATTAGCAACTTTGCCAAAAAAGGATTTGAATGCGAACACAATAAAGTATACTGGAGAACTCGGGAATACAAAGGATTCGGACTGGGAGCACATTCGTACATGGACGGCAGAAGGTTTCATAATACATATGATTTTAAGGAATATATTGAGGAAAAAGTAAAACCGTTAGATATGGAACTTCTTTCAGATGAAGAAAAAGAAGAGGAATTTATGTTTATGGGACTGAGAATGACGGAGGGAATATCTAAAAGAGATTTTAGGGAAAGATTTAAGACGGATATATATAATGTGTACGGAGAGGAACTGAAAACGCTTATTGAAGAAAAACTTATTAATGAGAAAGACGACAGAATATTTTTAAGTGAAAGAGGCATTGACATATCAAATCAGATTTTTGAAAAATTTATAAGGTAAATTTGTGTTTTAAAGGAAAAAATCATAAATAATTCTTAAAAGCACTTGACATATTAAAGGTTAGGTGCTATTTTAATTATTAAAGATTAGCACTCGATATAAATGAGTGCTAACAAGAAATAAAGGGGGCGGGTTTATGCAGTTGAATGATAGAAAAATAAATATCCTGAAAGCTATTATAAAGGATTATATTGATACTGCTGAACCTGTAGGTTCCAGAACTATTGCAAAAAAATATAACTTGGGAGTCAGTTCCGCTACAATAAGAAATGAAATGAGCGACTTGGAAGAAATGGGACTTATTATTCAGCCCCATGCCTCTGCGGGACGTATTCCGTCGGATAAGGGTTACAGGTACTATGTTGACAGCATACTTCAAAAAGACCTTATAAGTGCCGATGATCAGGACTTTATAAAAGATGTTGTAAACAGAAATATAAGTCAGATAGAGTATTTAATGGAAGAAACGGCAAGAGCCTTGTCTTCGCTGACTAACTATACTACTTTTATTTCGGAGCCGGTAATAAGAAAAACCACTCTGAAACAGGTAAGGCTTGTTCCCCTTGATGATATTTCGGTTATGATGGTTGTAGCCACGGGAGAAAACCATATTAAAGATTATATTATTCCCGTAAACGAAAGCATAGGAGAACCGGAACTTAATAAAATAAACGAGGAAATAAACGCTTTTCTAAAGGGAAAAACAAGAGACGACCTTAATGACGAGACAATAAAAAATCTTGCTCTCATAACAAGAGAACATCAGGAACTTTTGAAGCCTATGCTTAAAAACATAAGAAAAACAATAGCTTCGGCGGAGAGCGTTCAGATACATCTGAGCGGTGAAAAAAATATACTTGATTTTCCCGAGTTCAGCGATATTGATAAGGCGCGTACGCTTTTTAATACGCTGGAGGAAAAAGAAGCGCTTCTTAATATAATAGGCGATACGGACGGCAGAAAGACAGACGTATCTATCGGCGCTGAAAATGAACTGGAAGAAATGAAAAATTGCAGCGTAATAAAAACAAGCTACAAAGTCGGTGACGACGTATACGGAACAATCGGCATTATAGGGCCGACAAGAATGGATTACGGACAGGTTATTTCGGTTTTAAACGGAATGGCTAAAAATATAGAGAATATAATGAATTCGGCGTCCAAACGAAGGAAACGCGCAATTGAAAGGAAGGACAAATTAAATGAATAGTGAAGAAAATAAGGCTGAAGAAATAAAGGAAGAGACGGAAATACCGGAAGAAACAACCGAAAACGAAGCTGTTGAAAATAAAGAGGAAGCGGCTGAAGAAAAGAAAGAGACATCCGATAAAAAGGGATTGTTTAAAAATAAAAACGCAAAATATGAAAAAGAAATCGAAGAACTCGGTCAAAAGCTTGCAGAGGCTCAGGACAGATTCCAAAGAACACTGGCCGAATTTGACAACTTCAGAAAACGTACTATGAAAGAAAAAGCAAGTATGTACGATGACGGAGTGAGAGATACGATAGAAAAGCTTCTTCCGCTTTTTGATAACCTTGAAAGAGCAATAAGTTCTGTCGAAGGAAAAGTCAATGATGAAGATCCACTTCTCAAAGGCGTAAAAATGACGGATAAGCAGCTTAAAGAAATATTGGCTTCTATGGGCGTTGAAGAAATAAAAGCGCTCGGCGAAAAATTCGATCCTAACCTTCATGCTGCCGTCGCACATGTCGACGATGAAAATTATGGTGAAAACGAAGTTATCATAGATATGCTGAAAGGTTATAAATATAAAGATAAAGTTATCAGACACAGTATGGTAAAAGTAGCTAACTGATTAATGAAAAAATCTATTTGTTAAATATTTAGGAGGAAATTTATTATGGGAAAAATAATAGGTATTGACCTTGGTACAACAAACTCTTGCGTGGCTGTTATGGAAGGCGGACAGCCCGTTGTAATCGTAAACTCTGACGGAGCAAGAACAACTCCATCTGTAGTAGGTTTTGCAAAAAACGGAGAGCGTCTTATCGGCGATTCCGCAAAACGTCAGGCAATAACAAATACTGACAGAACAATAAGCTCTATAAAGCGTCATATGGGCGAAAATTACAAAGTAGCTATTGATGGCAAAAATTATTCACCTCAGGAAATATCGGCAATGGTTCTTCAGAAACTTAAAGCAGACGCTGAAAGTTATTTGGGAGAAGCCGTAACAGAAGCCGTTATTACAGTACCTGCTTACTTCTCAGACGCACAGAGACAGGCAACTAAAGACGCAGGTAAAATTGCCGGACTTGATGTAAAACGTATAATAAACGAGCCTACAGCAGCAGCTCTTGCATACGGTCTTGATAATGAAAAAGAGCAGAAGATAATGGTATATGACCTCGGCGGCGGTACATTCGACGTTTCTATCATCGAAATCGGCGACGGAGTAGTTGAAGTTCTTGCTACAAACGGAGATACAAGACTCGGTGGCGATGACTTTGATAACAGAATTATCGACTATCTTGTAAGCGAGTTTAAAAAGACTGAAGGCATGGATCTTTCATCAGATAAGATGGCAATGCAGAGACTTAAAGAGGCTGCCGAAAAAGCTAAGAAAGAACTTTCAACAGTAACTTCATCAAATATAAATCTTCCTTTCATAACAATGAACCAGGACGGACCTAAACATTTGGATATAACTCTTTCAAGAGCTAAATTTGATGAATTAACGGCAGACCTTGTTGACAGAACAATGGGTCCTGTAAGAAACGCTCTTTCAGACGCAGGTCTTTCAGCTTCCGAACTTGACAAGATACTTCTTGTAGGCGGTTCAACAAGAATACCCGCAGTACAGGACGCAGTTAAGAAAATTACGGGAAAAGATCCATTCAAGGGAATCAACCCCGATGAATGTGTAGCTATCGGCGCATCTATCCAGGGCGGTAAAATGGCAGGAGACACAGGCGCTTCAAGCATACTTCTTCTTGACGTAACTCCTCTTTCACTCGGTATTGAAACTCTCGGCGGCGTAGCTACAAAGCTTATTGAAAGAAATACTACTATACCTACAAACAAGAAACAGATATTCTCTACAGCCGAGGATAACCAGACAGCTGTTGATATACATGTAGTACAGGGAGAAAGACCTCTCGCAAAGGATAATAAAACTCTCGGAAGCTTCAGACTTGAAGGTATCGCACCTGCAAGAAGGGGTGTTCCTCAGATAGAAGTTGCATTTGATATCGACGCAAACGGTATTGTTCACGTATCGGCAAAAGACCTTGGTACAGGTAAGGAACAGGCTATCACAATTACAGCTTCAACAAACCTCAGTGACGATGAAATAGATAAAGCTGTTAAAGAGGCTGAACAGTATGCCGAGGCAGATAAGAAACGTAAAGAAGCAATCGACGTTAAGAACGAAGCCGATTCACTTATCTTCCAGACAGAAAAGACTCTCGGAGAACTTGAAGGAAAGGTTTCCGATACAGATAAGGCAGCGGTTGAAAGCGAACTTTCAAAATTGAAAGCAGCAGTAGAAAATAAGAATGTAGAAACAATGACAGACGCAGAAGTAGAAGAAATCAAGACGGCTACCGAATCTCTTAAAAATGCTTTCTACAAAATATCAGAAGAATTATACAAACAGGCACAGGCAGCAGGCGGACAGGAAAACGGCGGAGCCGATAATTCAGATCCGAATGTAGTTGACGGAGATTATAAAGAAATGTAATATATAAAAGCGAAGAGAGGCCCTCTATGGAGAGCCTATCTTTGCGAATGAAAACATTTGACGGCGGGTGAAGAAGTTGGCAGAAAAAAGAGATTATTATGACGTCCTCGGCGTAGGAAAAAGCGCGGGCGAGGATGAGATAAAAAAAGCATATCGTAAATTAGCTAAAAAGTACCACCCTGACGCTAATCCCGGAGACAAAAGCGCTGAGGAAAAGTTTAAGGAAGTAAATGAGGCTTATGAAGTTCTGAGCGATACGCAGAAACGTGCGCAGTATGATCAGTTCGGACATGCGGCTTTTGACCAGAGCATGGGCGGAGGCGGCGGATTCTACGGCGGAGCTGATTTTGACATGAGCGACATATTCAGCATGTTTGGATTCGGCGGCGGTTCGGCTTCAAAGAGAAACGGTCCGATGCGTGGAAGAGACGTAAACATTACAATACAGATTTCTTTTGAAGAAGCTGTATTCGGATGTAAAAAAGATATACAGGTCAACGTTACGGACACATGCGACGTATGCCACGGAACGGGAGCTAAACCTGGAACACATCCTGAAACCTGCCGTAAATGTAACGGTACGGGACAGGAAAGAGTCGTTCAGCAGTCTATTTTCGGAACTATGCAGACGACAAGAACATGTTCTGCATGCCACGGAACAGGTAAGACTGTTAAAGAGCCGTGCCAGACTTGCCGAGGAACCGGCTATGTAAAACGTCTTAAAAAATATGAGATAAATATTCCTAAGGGAATAGATCATGGTCAGACTATACGTCTTTCCGGAAAGGGAGAGGCAGGAATAAACGGCGGCGGATACGGAGATTTGCTTGTTACGGTTTATGTTAAACCGCACAGTTATTTTATAAGAAAAGGAATGGATATTTACAGTGAGAAAGTGATTTCTTTCACAGAAGCCATTCTGGGCGGAGAAATAACGATAAATACCGTTTACGGAGAAGAGAAGTATACCGTTAAACCGGGAACGCAGCCTAATACACAGATAACACTTAAAAACTGCGGTGTTCCCAATATAAGAAATGAAAAAATAAAGGGTAATCAGATAGTAACGCTTAAGGTAAATATACCTACGGGACTCAGCGAAAAGCAGAAGATGATGCTCCATAACTGGAACAATCCGGATCTTGTAGTTGAATTACCCGGCGGAGATAAACCTAAAAAGAGCTTTAAAGATAAGATGAAAGAAATGCTGGAATAATAAAAAAGACATACTTCTGTCTGAAGTATGTCTTTTTTTGTGCGGATTTTAGCGGGATTTGATGAAAAATTAAAACTATTTTAATAAAATGTTTGGACTTTTACTTTATGTATGATATAATTCAACAATGGACAAATATATTTATAAATGATTTAGGAGGAAATTAATTATGGGACAGAAGCAATGGGCCAGCAGACTTGGCTTTCTTCTTGCCGCCGCGGGATCTGCTATAGGTCTTGGTAACTTATGGAAATTCCCGTATCTTATGGGGCGTAACGGAGGTTTTACGTTTCTTATTGCGTATCTTATATTTGTACTTATTCTCGGTATACCTGTTATGATGCTTGAGATGAGTCTTGGTCGTTATACAGGCAGAGATCCTATACAGAGTTATAAGATAGTTCACCCAAAGGCAAAAATTGTAGGTATATTAGGCGTTCTCGCACCGTTTATTATTTTAAGCTACTATAGCGTAATAGGCGGTTGGATTCTTAAATATATCGTGAGCTATGCTACTACATTTAATGCGCCGGCAGATTTTAATGCGTTTATAGCAGAGCCTCAGACAGTTATATGGCATCTTGTTTTTATGGTAATTACAATAGCAATATGCTTTAAAGGAGTAAGCGGTATCGAAAAGGCAAGTAAGTTTATGATGCCTGCGTTATTTATTCTTTTGATAATTATAATGATTCGCTCCGTAACACTTGAGGGTTCTTCGGTAGGCCTGAGATTTATATTTGAACCTAAGGCAGGATTTACACTTTCCAGTATAAATGCGGCTCTCGGTCAGGTTTTCTATTCGTTAAGCCTTTGTATGGGTATAACGATAACATACGGAAGCTATCTGTCTAAAAAGGAAAATATTCAGAAAAGCTGTATGATCGTAGCTGGAATGGATACAGCTCTTGCGATAGGCGCAGGCGTAGCCATATTCCCTGCGGTATTTGTTTTCGGTCTTGAACCGGGACAAGGCCCCGGACTTATTTTCGGTACTCTTCCGAAGGTTTTTGAATCTATGATCGGAGGACCTATATTTGCAATAGCATTCTTCATACTTGTATTTTTTGCTGCTCTTACAAGCGCTATTGCTCTTTTGGAAGTTGTTGCGGCGTCGGCAATAGACACATTGGGCTGGACAAGAAAAAAATCTGTTTTAGTACTCGGAATATGTATATTCATACTCGGAATACCAAGCGCGCTTTCATTCGGAGTACTCGGTGATGTTACAATATTGAACTATTCCGTATTTGATTTTATCGGAATGATTACAGATAATATTCTTCTTCCTGTAGGAGGAATATTGATGTGTTATTTCGTTGCATGGAAGTTTGATATAATGAAGCTTGCCGATGAAATCGAACAGGGAAGCAAAGGATTTAAGATTAAAAAACTCTGGGTAAACTGTATTAAATATGTTACGCCTATACTTCTTATAATAGTTACATTATCGGGTTTTGTAAGTATCTATACAATAATAGCCGGATAAGATTAAAACATGTGTAAATTAACATGAATTATTTTAGGACATGCCATAAGGCATGTCCTTATTTTTTACAAATTATATTATTTATAATGTCAAATTTTACAAATCAGTTAAGTCTTTCTTTCATTTGGCGTAGTCTTATAGACAAATGGTTATTATAACACTATATTTTAAAATAGAAGGAGGGTATGAGATATGATGAGAAGAATGAAAATAATGCTCATACTGGCTTTAACTTTTATTTGTTTTAACGTATATGCCGGGGAAGGAAAACATAGCATTTATTGTCCTGTACTGACATATCACAGGCTCACAAATGATGTATCACAGACTACGGATTGGACTACAACGCCTGAAAAATTTGAAAAAGATATAAAAAGACTTCTTGATAACGGATATACTCCTATATTTACAAGTGATCTTGTCAGTGAAAACAGAGCTATAGGACAGATACCTGAAAAGCCTGTGATTATACAGTTTGATGACGGATATGAATCTGTTTACGAATTGGCATATCCGATTTTGCTTAAATATAATGTAAAAGCAGAAGTTTATATTATAACGGATTATACTTCCGAACAGCCGACAGAGAATAACGGTAATATGTTTTTAGGTTGGCAGCAGCTGCGTATAATGGAAAATTCGGGACTTATATATACAGGTCTTCATGGAAAAACACATTTACCTTTGACTGAGAAATTTACTGACGAAGAGATTAAAAATGATTTTAAATCAGCATGGAATACAATAGATGTCAAATTGGGAGCGAGAGCACGCTATTATGTCTATCCGAGAGGCAGCTTTGACAAAAGAACTATAAAGCTTATTAAAGAAGCGGGAGGAAACGAACAGTTTGTTTGGATATGGGATTTGTCAAAGGATATAAAAAACGATGTTATCGGAAGAGTGAATATCGGATATAATACAGATGTTATCTCAGCCATAAGCTCGTTTGAAAAAACCTATAATCAAAAACTTAAATCAGTTTAAAAAGTTTGTTGTCCTTTTTTATAAAACGCCGCATAAAATCAAATGCGGCGTTTTTGTGAATATTTCAAATCCGATTTTTTGTTTCCGGGTATTGACCGTACAGTTACTGTACATGCTAGTATTATACAAAGAAAATAAATATACAAGTATAATCGGAGGAAACTGAATGGAACTTGCAAAAATAAAAGATAACCAATGGAACGCAGTTAGAAAAATATATACAGAAGCATTTCCTAAAAAAGAACAAAAGCCTTTTACATCATTAAAATCATCGGTGAAAAAAGGAAAGACAAAATTATTGACGGCATCGGAAAATGATACATTACTGGGATTTACTGCATTAATTCCGTATAAAGATATGGTTATGGTTGACTATTTAGCAGTAAACAGTGCAATAAGAAGTAAAGGGACGGGAAGCCGAATATTACAGAATGTATGTAATTTATACAGCAATAAGAAAATTGTGCTTCTTATTGAACAGATTGATAAAATGGCAGAGAATAACCAACAGAGAATAGCCAGAAGAAAATTTTATCTAAGAAACGGATTTACTTCATCGGATATTTATATAAGCGGCGTAAGCGGAAACATGGAGGTTTTGAATTACGGCGGCAAGGTATCGGCAAAGGAGTATATGGAACTGCAAAAATATGCTCTCGGCAAAATATTCTTTTGTTTTTCCAAGATTCGTTTGATATGATTAGAATATATTTTGTGTGAGATATAAAGTTTTTATGATCATATAAAGATAAAACGCCGTAGGCTTTATGTACGGCGTTTTTTATGTTCCCGAGGTGATTCGAACACCCGACCTACCGCTTAGGAGGCGGTCGCTCTATCCAGCTGAGCTACGGAAACACGATTTGCATTTTTAAACAGAAATATATAATTATATTTTTGCACAAACTACAAAAGTCAACTAATATAATATTTCTTTTTTATAATTAAGTCAAGATGTTTTAATAAAATAGTTAGGCAACTTGATTTCAAAGATAAATTGTGTTAAAGTTGAGTGTAACTTGAACGACGGCACAGGAGGAACGAATATGTGTGGTTTTGTAGGATTTACGGGACAGCTTGCCCAAGGCGAAAGCGTCCTTAAAAATATGATGGACGCAATTATTCACAGAGGCCCTGACAGCGCGGGTACTCATGTTGATGAAAATATATCTCTTGGATTTAGAAGACTCAGCATAATAGATTTGGATTCAGGTACACAGCCGATGTACAATGAAACCGGAGACATTGTAATCGTATTTAACGGCGAGATATACAATTATCAGGAATTGAGAGAGGAACTTATTCAAAAGGGACATGTGTTTAAGAATAACGCAGATACGGAAGTACTTGTTCACGGATACGAGGAATTCGGCGAGGACATGCTTAACCGTCTCAGAGGAATGTTTGCATTTGTAATATGGGACAGTAAAAAGAAAAAACTTTTCGGCGCAAGGGACTTTTTCGGCATAAAGCCGTTTTATTATGCTGTTGTAGACGGACAGCTCGTTTTTGCATCGGAAATAAAAAGTATTTTGGAATATACTCCATATAAAAAGGAAATGAATACGGAAGCACTTGAAAACTATCTTACATTCCAGTATTCGGTTCTTCCGGAAACATTTTTCAAAGGTATTTATAAACTTATGCCTTCACACAGTATAACTTTTGAAAACGGCAAGGTAGAAGTAAAAAGATATTGGGAGCCTAAGTTTGAACCTGATGAAAATATCGGACTTAACGAGCTTGTCGATAAAATAGACGACGCTATGCAGGACTCAATTAAGAAACATAAAATAAGCGACGTAGAAGTAGGTTCTTTCCTTTCAAGCGGCGTTGATTCCAGCTATGTGGCGGCTTGTTTTAAAGGAGATAAAACTTTTACGGTTGGATTTGACTATGAGAAATATAATGAGATTGATTATGCCAAATCTCTTTCCGAAAAAATAGAAATAGACAACTATAGCAAGCTTATTTCAACGGACGAATATTGGGATATACTTCCTACGGTTCAATATCACATGGACGAGCCTTTGGCAGACCCGTCGGCGGTAGCTCTTTACTTTGTCAGCCGTACAGCGGCAGAACATGTTAAGGTTTCGCTTTCGGGAGAAGGAGCAGACGAGTTTTTCGGCGGATATAATATATACAGAGAGCCGTTTTCGCTTAGACCACTTACAAGACTGCCAAGACCCATAAGAAAATTTCTCGGAGCGGCTGCTTCCGCAATACCGTTTAAAATAAAGGGAAAGAACTATCTTATAAGGGGAAGTAAAGACGTAGAGGAAAGATTTATAGGAAACGCATTTCTTTTTAACGAAAAGGAGAGAAATAAGCTTCTGAAAGATCCTCAGGTTAAGTATGACCATACTACATTGACAAAGCCGTTTTATGACAAAGTAAAAGATATGGACGATACTACTAAAATGCAGTATATAGATATACATTTCTGGCTTATCGGAGATATTTTGCTTAAGGCCGATAAGATGAGTATGGCTAATTCTTTGGAAGTAAGGGTTCCGTTCCTTGATAAGGAAGTTTTTGAGGTTGCAAGACATGTGCCCCTTAAGTATAAAGTAACAAAGGAAAACACAAAATATGCTATGAGAAGGGCTGCCCACAGATATCTTCCGGATATGGTAGCGGAAAAGAAAAAATTGGGCTTCCCTGTTCCCATAAGAATTTGGCTTAAAGAGGATAAATACTATAACATAGTGAAAGACGCTTTCACATCAGAGGTGGCAAGCCGTTATTTCAAGACTGATGAAATAGTTAAACTTCTGGATGACCATAAAAACGGGAAGAATGACAACAGCAGAAAAATATGGGCAATATATATGTTTCTTGTATGGTATAAAAGATACTTTGAGGATGAATGTAAAGCAGCATAAAATGCATTTTAATAAACAGGCACGACGTTTTAACGTCATGTCTGTTTATTTTTTTAAAAATTGTGCTATAAAAAATTAAAGGCAGTATGTTGAGATGTTTTGAAATTTTAAAAAATAGGCTCTTCACCGATATTAAGGCTAAGATGTGTTATAGAATGGTGAAGATGTATCGACATGGCATTTTTTGCACCGGAAGCGTCCCTTGCTTTTAAAAATTCCATAATAAGGGCATGATCTCTCAACGTATCTTTTGCAAGTATATCCTCTGATGGGAGATGACATCCGTTATTAAGCGTAATGGAATCCCTAACTCCTTTTTCTATAAGAGGCAGAAGCTGCTGCAAAAAATCATTATGAGACGCTTTTACTATAGCGCCGTGGAACTTCTGATCCAGCTTGGTTCGGTCATGTCCCGCTAAAATTGCGTCTTCTACGGATTTTCCGATAGATAGTATATTATTCATATCCTCATCAGTGGCTCTTCGACAGGCAAGTGCGGCTATATCAGGTTCAAACAGCAGCCGTGTTTCATACAAATCCTTCAGACGCACACGTATTCTTTCCATGCTTTCTAATCCGAGATTTTGAAAGGCTGTTATTTCCGTATTTATAAATGTCCCTTTTCCGCGATAAACTACTAAAATACCCTGAGAAACAAGTATTCTTATTGCTTCCCGTAAAGTTGAACGTCCGACATTCAGCTGTGCGGCGAGTATATTTTCACCCGGAAGCCGATCGCCGGGGTTGTATTTTTTTTCTGTCAATATCATTTGATATATGCTGTCGGCAACCTGCTGAACAAGACCTTTTTTGTTTGCCATTTAAACAGCTCCTTCCTTATAAATTAATTATAAAAAGTTTTGACATAAATAACAACTGATTCATATATACTTTTTTGACAGGCCGTAATATGTATTTTTGTATAAAAAAGAGAATAGCTTTTGCAAGATGTGTTTTTATATAAATTCAATTGACAAAGCTGTAGTTATTTGATATTTTAAAATCAGACAAATAAACTACTTATCAGACAAGTGAGGAGGCTGTTTTATGAAAGAGTACAGCAGGAATGTAACAGTAGGCATTGAAAGAGCGCCCAACAGGTCGTTGTTTTATGCCCTTGGTCTTACAAAAGAGGAAATGGAAAGACCTCTTATCGGCGTTGTATCGTCTAAGAACGAGATTGTTCCCGGACATATGAATCTCGACAAAATTTCCGAGGCGGTAAAAGCCGGAATACGCCTTGCAGGAGGAACTCCGATAGAATTTCCAGCAATAGCGGTATGCGACGGTATAGCTATGGGTCATGTGGGAATGAAGTATTCGCTTGTAACAAGAGATTTGATTGCGGATTCAACAGAAGCAATGGTAATGGCTCATCAGTTTGACGGACTTGTTATGATACCGAACTGTGATAAAAATGTTCCCGGGCTTCTTATGGCTGCGGCAAGGGTAAATATTCCTACGATTTTCTGTTCTGGCGGACCTATGCTTGCAGGTACTCTTACAGACGGAAGCAGAACATGCCTTTCTCATATGTTTGAGGCTGTAGGCGCATATAAAGCAGGGAAAATCGACGCGGCAGGACTTGAAGACTATGAGAAAAATTCATCGCCGTCATGCGGATCATGCTCGGGAATGTATACTGCCAACTCTATGAACTGTCTTACGGAAGCTATAGGCATGGGTCTGAGAGGAAACGGAACAATACCTGCGGTTTACTCCGCAAGAATACGTCTTGCAAAAGAAGCGGGAATGAAAATAATGGAACTTGTCGAGAAAAATATAAGACCCAGAGACATTATGACAGCCGAGGCTTTTCATAATGCGGAAACAATAGATATGGCTCTCGGATGTTCAACAAACACAATGCTTCATCTTCCGGCAATAGCGCATGAATGCGGAATAGAACTTGATTTGGATTATACAAACGAGATTTCGGCTAAGACACCTAACCTTTGCCATTTGGCTCCGGCAGGTAATACATATATGGAAGATTTGAACAGAGCCGGCGGAGTATATGCGGTTATGAAAGAGCTTGCCGACGCAGGACTTATAAAAACAGATCTTATCACATGTACGGGAAAAACAATAGCGGAAAACATAGCCGACGCGGTAAACCGTGATGAGAGCATAATAAGACCTATTGATAATCCGTTTATGAAGACAGGCGGCATTGCAGTACTTAAAGGAAATCTTGCTCCCGACGGATGTGTTGTTAAACAGGCGGCTGTGGCTGAAGAAATGCTTGTACATGAAGGCCCTGCAAGGGTTTTCGATTCCGAAGAGGACGCTATCGAAGCAATATTCGGAGGGGAAATAAAAGCAGGAGACGTTGTTGTCATAAGATATGAAGGCCCTAAAGGCGGCCCGGGTATGAGAGAAATGCTTAATCCGACATCGGCTATTGCCGGTATGGGACTTGATAAAGACGTAGCGCTTGTAACAGACGGAAGATTTTCGGGAGCTACAAGAGGCGCGTCCATAGGGCATGTAAGTCCGGAAGCGGCACTCGGAGGAACTATCGGACTTGTTGAAGAAGGCGACATCATATCAATAGACATCCCGGGAAGAAAAATCAATGTTAAAGTAAGCGATGAAGAACTGGAAAAACGCAGAGCAAACTGGCAGCCAAGAGAGCCTAAAATCACAACGGGATATGCGGCAAGATATGCTAAACTTGTTTCCAGCGCCTCAAAGGGAGCGATTTTGGAGTAATCTTGAAATAGGGCTTATATAAGATAAATAAATCGGCTTCGTGAAAATAAAAAAACACCTCAATCACAGCTTTTAAAACTGTTTGAGGTGTTTTTTATTTTCTAATGGTTATCGGTTTAGGGTCGCTTTTATTGTCAGGCTCCGTAGCAAGAGTAAGCATTATTTCTCCGTATAAATCGGCTACATTGTTTTTCCAGTTACGGCAGATAGTTCTTGCCTGATCTTTTGTAGCGACGTTTATGCTTATTTCCATAAGTGAAGTCGTCCCGTCGCTGTCATACACTCCGCATTTTACCGTGTACTCGTTATTCATTTCCTGAAAATAGTTGGCGGTTACTGCATATTCTGCACGCAATCTTTTGGAATTTTCCTTTGCGTAGTTATTTATTACGCTTTTAGCATAATTGGAAATATGTTTTATAAAATAGTTAAGAGTATCTTCGCCGTCGGAAGTTATAGTATAACGGGTACTGTTGTTTTCGGTGGTCATTTCTAAAAGTCCGCTTTCCACAAGTTCCGACAAATACTGTTGTACGCTGAAGTAATCCATGAGATTTTTTTCCAGAGCAAATTGACAGATTTCACTGTTGGAAAGGGGAATTTCTATTTTTTCGATTAAATACAATATAATGAGCTTATTTTCCGCTAAAGCTCTTGTATTGTCATACATATTAAACCACCGCCGCTGAAAATGAATTGATATATATTATAAACTATTACAATAGAATATACAATTGCCTATTTCAACAATTTTCCCTGATAACTGTTTCTTTGTCTCATTTTTTTATGTATTTCGTTTAACACGCCCCTCTTGTCCATGCTCCAGGACGGTTCTATCAATTCGTTTCGGTTTCCGTCTCCTGTCAGCCTGTGGAGAACTATATGAGGAGGGAGATGCTCTATCATGTCTATTATGGTATCGGTGTATTCGTCTTTAGTCATGATATGAAACGGATTTTCGGTATACATTTCGTGCAGTCTTGTACCTCTTATTATATGGAGAAGCTGAAGCTTAATACCGTCAGTTCCGGCATTTGCGGCAAATGACACGGAACTTCTCATATCCTCAACGGTTTCGCCGGGTAGACCGAGTATAATATGGGTAACGGTTTCTATATTTTTTTCTTTAAGTTTTTTCATAGCCGATAAATAAACTTCGTTTTTATATCCTCTGTTAATAAGCTCTGCCGTAGCTTCGTTTGAAGTTTGGAACCCGAATTCTACCCATAAATAAGTTTTTTTATTAAGCTTATCCAACAGCTCTACAATATCATCGTCTATGCAGTCGGGTCTGGTGGCGATTGCTATGCCGTCTATTCCATCGCATGAAAGCGCTTCTTCGTACTTGCGTTCAAGTTCGTCAACGGGCGCGTATGTATTTGTAAACGCCTGAAAGTAAGCTATATATTTTGCGTCAGGCCATTTTTGAGACAAGCGTTGCTTTGATAATTCCAGCTGATTGGATATTGACATATCGGCAGACGGGGCAAAATCGCCCGAACCCGCGCCGCTGCAAAATATACATCCGCCTTTACTTATTTTTCCGTCGCGGTTAGGGCATGTAAAACCTGCGTTCACCGACAGCTTGACAGTTTTTGTTCCGAATCGTTCTTTTAAATGATCGCTTAATGAGTTATATGGTTTCATATTTATACCTCCTATATTATAATAACCCCTTACAGCGCGTTTGTAAAATCGTAATTTGTATAGTATAATTAGCCGAGGGCGGTGATACTGATGGAGGACGAGCTTGTACTGGAAGGTACGGTGGAAGATGTAATTTTTCATAATGATGATAACGGATATGCCGTTTTCGATTTTAAATCCGATGACGGAGACGAAGTAATATGCGTCGGTACAGTTCCGCAGATAAGACGGGGCGATATGCTTAAGTTGACCGGCGGAATGGTTATACATCCTACATACGGACTTCAGTTTAAAGTGGAATTTTATGAAAGAGTAGTTCCGACAACCGCCGTTGCAATAGAAAAATATCTTTCATCGGGAATAGTAAAGGGAATAGGGCCGAAGACCGCAAAAAAGATAGTCGATAAATTCGGAGCGGCAACATTTTATGTCATTGAAGAAAAGTTTGACAGACTGGTTGAAATAAAAGGAATAACGTATGATAAGGCTTTGGCTGTACATAATTCGTTTTGTTCCCAGAGAGATATAAGAAAAGTAATGCTGTATTTACAGGAGTTTGGCGTAACGCCTGCTTTTGCAATGAAAGTATATAAGAAATACGGTTACAGAACCATAGACATTATAAAAGAAAATCCGTACAGAATGGCAGAGGATATTGCCGGAATAGGCTTTAAAACAGCCGACAGGATTGCATATTCAATGGGAATACCGACCGATTCGCCCAATCGTGTAAAATCCGGTATTAAATATATACTAAGCGAATCATTGCTTGACGGAAATGTATTTATGCCGAAGGACAGCCTTATAAGACAGGCCGGCGAAATATTATCCGTAGATGAGGAAATGGTGGACAACTGTCTGAGGGAATTACAGATAGAACACAAAGTTTTTAATGAAAATATAGACGGAACAGATGCGGTTTACCTGATGACGATGTACTATACAGAAATATCGGCTGCAAAAAAATTGCTGGAACTGTCTTTTTTCCATGACGATGCGGATTTGAAAAAAATAAACGATAAAATAGACGCAGTCGAGGACTTAAGCGGAATATGCCTTGCTAAACAGCAGAGAACCGCCGTAATAGAGGCTATGAGGGAAGGAGTCCTTGTAATTACGGGAGGCCCCGGCACAGGTAAAACAACTATAATTCATACGATTATCCAAATATTTAAAAGCAGCGGAATGGAAGTCGTTCTTGCGGCTCCTACAGGAAGAGCGGCTAAAAGAATGACGGAAACAACGGGAATAGAGGCTAAAACAATACACAGAATGTTGGGCGTTGCGTATGCCGATGATGACAACGGGCGTCAAAAGTTTGATAAAAACGAAACCGAGCCGATAGAAGCTGACGTTATAATAATCGACGAGGTATCTATGGTAGATATGCAGTTGTTCAATAATCTTCTGAAAGCCATAGAACCGGGTACAAGACTGATACTTGTAGGTGACGCCAATCAGCTCCCGTCTGTGGCGGCCGGAAACGTACTGAAAGATATAATAAAAAGCGAAAAAATAAAGGTTGTACGCCTTACGGAAATATTCAGACAGGCGAGAGAAAGCGCTATTATTACTAATGCCCATAAAATAAACAGCGGAGAAGAGCCTGTTATGAACGGAAAGAATACGGATTTCTTTTTTGTAAACGCACAGTATGCGCCTGAAGTTCCGGGGAAGATAGTGGAACTTATAACCAAAAGGCTTCCTAAGTTCACGGGAGTAGATTCATTTTCCGATATGCAGGTGCTTACTCCCATGAGAAAAGGGGACATAGGCGCAGCAGGACTTAATAAAACGCTGCAAAAAGCGTTAAATCCTCCGTCTGACGGAAAGAAAGAATATGAAACGTCTTCATGTACGTTCCGTGAAGGCGATAAAGTAATGCAGATAAAAAATAATTATAATATATCATGGAAAATCGAAAACAGATTGGGAAAAGTTATCGATGACGGAACAGGCATCTATAACGGAGACATGGGCATTATAAAAAGTATAAATAAGCAGGCGGAAACAATTACGGTTTTGTTTGACGATATGAGACAGGCTGTTTATGAATTTACCGCCCTTGACGAACTGGAACTGGCTTATGCGGTTACGATACATAAATCACAGGGAAGCGAATATCCCGTAGTTATAATACCGATACACAGCGGACCGCCTATGCTTATGTCAAGAAATTTGCTGTATACGGCAGTAACGAGGGCGAAAAAGTTCGTAATAATAGTAGGACTTAAAAGCTCTGTAAACAGAATGGTTGCCAATGACAGAGAGGTTAGCAGATACTCGGGATTTGCTTACAGGCTGGAAACTCTGTATGATTTCATGCTGGAAACAGGTGATGACGGTGATACGATATCTTTCTAAATTGATATTTCCCGAACGGTGTATATTTTGCGGAAAGCCGACAAAGCTTCACAGCGGAAATCCGTATTTATGCGAAAGCTGTGCCGAAAATATGCCGTATCTCAGACCGAACGGAGAAATTGATGAAAACAGTGCGGTAAGAGGCGTAAGTGTGTTCAGATATGAAGCCGTTAAAGATACTATTTTTAAATTCAAATATGACGGGTACAAAAATTATGGGAAAATACTCGGAAAATATATGGCTGATTATGTGATTGAAAATAATATTTATGATGTACTTCAATCGGACGTTATAATACCCATTCCGTTGTGGAAGAAAAAAGAGAAAGAACGAGGCTTCAATCAGTCGGCATTATTGGCTGAAGCTGTATCGGATATAATCGGAATTCCTTTTGAAAACGAAGTGTTGATAAGAAACAGGAAAACAGTTCCGCAGAAAGGGTTGAGCAGAAGTAAAAGAAGCGACAATTTGAGAGGCGCATTCAGTCTGGGAAAAGGGTCTTCGGTGGAAAATAAGAAGATAGTGCTTGTTGACGACATATATACGACGGGAAGTACCGTTTATGAATGTTCGAAAATACTATACGGGGCAGGCGCTGACAAAGTATTTTATCTGGCTCTGTCAGCACCCGGTACGGATATTTTTGAGGTAGAATATACAGATAAAGATGTGATAAAAGGCTTTGACGAATAAATATCGTCGGAGCTTTTTTTATTTACATGTAATTATAAACAGGTTTTGCGAATAAGTTATTTTAAGAGATTGTCCCACATTACGAAAGGAGAGAAGCTTAAAATGAACTGGCATGACAAAACCGTAGATGAAACGCTTCTTATGCTTAATACGGACAGTAATATCGGTCTGAATGAAAAAGAGGCGGAGAAAAGACTGGAGCAATACGGACAAAACAGCATAGGGGAAGGGGTTAAAAGAAAGGGATTTATAAAAAAATTTTTTGAACAATTAAACGACATCATGATAATAATATTACTGGCTGCTTCGGCAGCTTCATTCGGCGTATCATGGTTGAACGGAGATGCCGATTTTACGGATTCGGTTATTATTATAATGATTGTGGTAATAAATGCTGTTTTAGGAGTTGTTCAGGAAAATAAGGCGGAAAAAGCAATTGAGGAATTGAAAAAAATGTCTGTTCCGCACGCTAAGGTTCTTAGAGACGGACATATCAAAGAAATCTCATCACAAACAGTCGTACCAGGAGACATAATTATTTTAGAGGCAGGGGACATGGTTCCGGCCGACGCAAGATTGATAAGCGGAAACACGATAAAAACAGATGAGTCTGCTCTTACGGGAGAATCTGTTCCTGTGTCAAAAGACGCTTCCCTAAGGATAAAAGAGGAAGCGCAGGCTGCGGATATGAAAAACATGGTGTTTTCATCAACCTATGTAACATACGGCAAAGGAAGAGCTGTTGTAACGGCAACTGGTATGGATACGGAAGTCGGAAAAATAGCCGCAATGATAGCAAAGGATGAAAAAAATGAAACTCCTTTGCAGAAGAGACTTGACGGAACGGGAAAAATACTCGGATTATCCGCAATCGGAATATGCGCTTTGATTTTTATAATAGGAGTTATAAGAAAGTACGGGGCTTTTGAAATGTTTATGACCTCAATAAGCCTTGCCGTAGCCGCAATTCCGGAAGGGCTTCCTGCCATAGTAACAATTGTGCTTGCCATAGGCATGCAGGCAATGTCTAAAAAAAATACTATAGTAAGGACTCTGCCGGCGGTTGAGACGCTTGGCTCGGCACAGGTTATATGTACAGATAAAACGGGAACTCTTACAAAAAATAAAATGAAGCTTGTTAAGATAACGGACTCAAAGGAAAATACAAATCTTAACGACAAGAGATTTATAATACGTTTGGCTGTGTTATGCACAGACTGCTATTTTGAGGACAGGCACTATATAGGAGAGCCGACGGAAACGGCCATAGCGGAGGCAGCGGAAGAGATGGGCGAGAAGAAATCGCGTCTTGAAAGTATTATGCCCAGGATAGATGAGATACCTTTTTCATCGGACAGAAAAATGATGACAACAGTACATGAATTCGGCAACGGAAATAATCTGTGCATAACAAAGGGTGCGCCGGAGAGGGTTCTGAATTTATGTGGGAAATATGCGGATGGAAGAACAATAGACCAAAGTGAAAGACGAAAACTTGACAAAATAAACGAGTCGATGACCTCATCGGCGTTAAGAGTTTTAGCGGTTGCATACAAAGAAACAGGAAAAAATGACAGAAATTATGAAAAAGGTCTGACCTTTGCCGGATTTATAGGAATGATAGACCCTCCGAGAGAAGAAGCGGCTCAGGCTGTGGAAGATTGTAAAAAAGCTGGAATAAAAGTTGTAATGATAACAGGGGATCATGCGCTTACAGCGAGGGCAATAGCCGAAAAAACAGGGATTTACAAAGACGGAGATTTAATATTTGACGGCAGACAGTTGGAAACAATGAATCAGACACAGCTGGATGATAAGCTGGAAAAAATTTCGGTTTTTGCAAGGGTATCGCCTGAACATAAATTGAAAATAGTAAACGCTTATAAAAGGAAGGGTAAGACCGTAGCCATGACAGGAGACGGGGTAAATGACGCTCCGGCGCTTAAAGCGGCAGACATAGGATGCGCCATGGGACAGAACGGAACGGACGTTGCGAAGGGGGCGTCAGACATGATAATAACCGATGATAACTTCGCAACGATAGTCAGCGCGGTAAAAGAAGGAAGAATAATATACAACAATATAAGAAAATCCGTTCATTTCCTTATTTCAAGCAACATAGGAGAAATACTCACGATATTTACCGCTATGATATTCGGATGGAGTACTCCTCTTTTACCGATACATTTATTGTGGGTTAATTTAATTACGGATTCTCTTCCGGCAATAGCGCTCGGGCTTGACAGACCTGAAGAAAACGTTATGGAAAATCCGCCTGTAAGTTCAAATAAAAGCCTTTTTTCCGGAGGTCTTGGATATAGGATAGCCTATGAGGGATTTATGATAGGAATACTTGCCCTTACGGCGTTTGGAATAGGTCATAAATATTTTGACAACGGTGAAATACACAATATAAGCAGAACAATGGCATTTGCGGTTTTGAGTATATCTCAGCTGGTACATGCTTTTAATATGCGAACCGATAAGTCTATATTTAAAATACATATATTCAGCAACAAATATCTGTGTCTTGCACTTATTATCGGGGTCGCTATGCAGGCGGCGGTTATTATGATACCGTTTTTAGCGGCTGTATTTGATGTAACGGCATTGAATTTGCAGCAGTGGGGGATAGTAGCCGTTCTGTCGTTTATACCGGTATTATTTGTAGAGTTTGAAAAGAAAATATTAAAGTGAAAATAAAAATAATTGGTACACTGACGGTTTGTCCGCATATTATATACAAAACGGACATGCAGGACGGTGAAAAAAATGAAAGATTTGGCTTACAGATATTATTTTGACGGTTGGGGCTGCGGTCAGTGTATAATAAAAGCCGCCGATACTAAGTATGCTCTCGGCTTAAACGGAGAACTTATTAAGGCTGTATCGGCGGCAGGTAACGGGTTTGGCTACAGCGGTTTATGCGCTGCTCCGGCGGCTGTAATACTTCTGTTTGGATATATGTTTGATGAAAATACCGCAAAACGACTCAGAATAATGTTCTTAAACGAATTTAATATGAAATACGGTTCTTTTAACTGCTGTGCATTACAAAGAACGGAAGGTTGCGAAAATATCATTATGTATGCCGCCGATACGGCAGACAGAATGATTTCAGCAGAACTGAGAAATCAACTCTGATCTTGGTTATTTTCATAGTCGTCCTGAGAGGTTAAGGCGGTTGTTTCTGACGTGATTTTAGAGATACGATTTTTGAGAGTTTCGTTTTCTTTTGAAAGCGCTTCATATTTCATACGCCAACGTGCGGAGAGCGTGGCTATTTCTTCGTTTCTCTTTGCCAAAGTCGATGAAAGTTCTCCCAGACGGTCGTTCATAGAAGATATTTGCTTTTCATATTCCGCAGCTTGCAGGGAGTTTATCGGTGAAGCTTTTTGCTGAGGGATACTTTTAACAGTTTGATTTTCGGGAATAAACTGTGGATATATATCATCGGTTACGGGGAAAGAGTTATCATTGGTATTTACTATAAGTTCATCTGAGGAAAACATGTTGTCAGATGAGAAATCCATATATTCCGATTTAACGCAAGATGAGTTTAAACGGATGTTTAGGTTTTTTACGGTTGAAAAATAAATATTTTCGGAATCCGAATGTACGGCGTAAACATTGTTTTCATTATACATAAGGGCATAAAGTCTGCCGTTATGACAGAAAAGCAAACAGCTGCCGGATAGCTGACCCTCCCATATTACTCTTGCTTTTATCTGCCGACCGGACTTTATGCCTTTATATATGAGTTGTGATGAAAACATGCCTTGCGCAAGATATAATATATGGCTTTCATCATTTTTAGTAAGTATTGAAATGTCATAACACGGCATGCTGGTTGCTAAAAGGTTTTCAGCCTCCGTCATATTTCCGTCGCATAAATTTAATGAACGATATTTTATTGTTTTATCGGAAATACGGTAGTAGATTTTTATTTTGTCATTGTTTTCGCGCCCTATAAAATACGGAGTGTTCGGAAAAGGCATTATATCGGACACTTTTTTAGGCTGTTCCCATTTATCCTTTTTCATTGAGCGTATAAAAAGGGATTCTGTATTGCTGTTAATATTTTTGATACTGTAAAGCAAATGTACGGATTCTCCGTCCGTAAAAAAGGATATTCTCGAACAACTTTCGCCGAGATCTTTTGCTATAATTCTGGATACCCAACGGGAGTAATTATAAAAACATAATACAGTTCCTTGGTCTCCGTTAAACATAATATAAATTCCGTTATCCGTACACCATACGGAAAACATCGGAGAGGCGTTGTCGGCTATTTTTACGGGAGCGGACGAAGAACCTTTATGTATTTTGGCAAAGAAAATAGAGCCTTGACTGTAATAGAAAACAAAAAGCATTCCGTTACATGCGCGTATTGTTTTGATATTTGAAGAATACATTTTATCACCTCTAAAACAGTATATTTTACAGAGGGGCAGATAATAACAAAAGGTTTTGATTAAACCGATATAAGTCTTAAACAAAAAGCTGTCCAAACAAAAGGACAGCTTTTATAAAAGATTATTTAATTCCATTTAAGTTCAAAGTTTCCGGAAGCGGATTTGAATCTTAAAATAAGATAATATCGTGCTTTTGAATCGGCAATAACGAAGCCGCAAGGGTGATTACAATCAAGTTTGAAAATAATATGTTTTGAAGAGTCGATAAGCTCTGCTGTAAATTCCCCAATGGATAAATCAGAATTGAGGGTAAAATCGTATTCTCTGCTTTCTTTAAACTTAACAATTCTTTTTATATATCCGCTACAATATGAAAATTTTGCTCTGCATATTCCGTTTCCGCCTATTTTGCCGACGAACATTGCGGCCTTTTTTACCTGTGTTATAAGATAACCGTTTATATACAATAGATAAAAAACAATTAGCAGCAATAATATAATTATTATCATTTTAAAGCACTTCCGTTGTTTGTTTTTTGATATTATACAATAACTTTATTTATACGGCAATGAATATGGGAATTTTAATTGTAAAGGGAAAAGACGCCTTTAGGGCGTCTTTTAAGTGAGTTAGGGGTTATCTTATTTGAGTGTCAACGAGTTTTTCCAAAATAATGTTGCTTCTCTCTATAAAGGCTGTCATCTGTTCGGATGTAAGGGGTTTTTGTCCCATAAGAGCCAGGTCGTATATATGTCGGCAGATAAGTTCTGTTTCTTCTTCCTTGCCGGATATATTTTTAAGTTCTTCCAGTTCTTTTACGAGTTTATTATTGCCGTTTAGGATGAGAGTTTCTTCAACAGCTGTGTTTGCATAAAGAGATTTAAGGTTTTCATCATACTTATATGTTTCCAACATATCCATAAGACGTCTTTCCCTTTCGGAAAGAAGAATCATTGCTGATATAGAGTCTGTTTTTAGATTTTCAACCTTTACATTAAGCTTGTCCTTAGAGAGAATGCCTGAAAACAGAGTTTTAAATTCTTCATTGAGTTTGTCGTTTGTTGCAGTATCGCTTTTAAGAGCTTCGGAAAGGTCTGAATCTATTCTTTCCATTACAAACTGATTTTCACCTCTGTATTCCAGATAGTTAACAAATGGCTTGTCTATTGCGGAAGGAAGTACTATTGCCTCCATACCCTGGCTCTTGAATAAGTTAATGTATTGAATTTGCTGATTTTCGTCTGTTACATAATAAACTTTGTTTCCGTTCTTTTCTTTATTATCGTTTATATATTCATCAAGCGTTTTGTGCTTTCCTTCAGTCGTTTTATAGAGGAGGGAGCCTTTAATCTTATCGTAGAATTTTTCCTCTTTCATGCTGCCGTACTTGAAGAAAAGATTAATGTCATCACAGAACTTTTCGTATTCTTCCCTGTCGTTTTTAAAAAGACTATTAATCTTATCTGCCACTTTTTTGCTGATGTATGTTGACATCTTTGCGGCATAGCCGTCATTTTGCAGAGCGCTTCTTGAAACGTTCAAAGGAAGATCGGGGCAGTCCATAACGCCCTTAAGAATAAGAAGAAATTCGGGAATAACTTCTTTTATATTATCCGCGATATATACCTGGTTAGAATAAAGTTTGACGATTCCGTCAACAGCTTCCATATCGCTCATCAGACGAGGGAAATAAAGTATTCCTTTAAGTCTGAACGGGTAGTCCATGTTCAGATGAATCCAGAACAACGGATCTTTAGAGTCGTTGAACATATGGTGGTAAAGCTCTTTGTACTGTTCGTCCGTACATTCAGACGGTTTTCTCAGCCAAAGAGGATTTGTTTCATTCAGCGGAAGCTGATCGGGTTCATTGTTTTCCTGTTCCTCGTCGGAAGACTGTTCGTCTTCGGTAGATTTTTCACCTGATTCCTGTTTGATTACATCTGCAAGTTCGTCAGCGGAAGTAACGATTTTACGATTATCGGCTCCCTCCCGGGATTTATCGTTTCCGTTTTCCGCTTCAACTCCTTCCGTATCGTCATCTTCATTGTCCACAGTGTCGAAATAAATTTCAACAGGCATATATTCGCAGTATTTTTTAAGAGCTTCATATAATACCGCTTCATCGGCAAATTCTTCGCCGTCTTTGCCTAAATACATAGTTATTGTTGTTCCGTGGACATCTCTTGTACCCTGTTCTATTGCATAGTCTATTCCGCCGCTGCATATCCACTTTGCACTCTGAGAACCTTCTCTGTATGAAAGTGTGTCAATCTCGACTTTATCGGCTACCATAAACGCAGAATAGAAACCGAGACCGAAATGTCCGATTATTTCGTTTCCGTCTTCGCCTGCTTTTTCACCGTATTTTGCAAGGAAATCGCTGGCGCCTGAAAACGCTATCTGGTTTATATACTTTTTGATTTCATCGGCTGTCATACCGATACCGTTATCGATAACTTTAATAATTTTATTTTCTGTGTCGCATACTACATGAATGCTGAACTTTTCATCAGCCGGAATATTGTCGGCTTCGCCCATCATCATGAGCTTTTTAAGCTTTGTAACGGCGTCGCATCCGTTTGAAACTATTTCACGGATAAATATATCTTTGTCGGTATAGAGCCATTTTTTTATAATAGGTAAGAAATTTTCACTGTTAATAGATAGATTGCCTTTTTCCTGTTCCATTGTTGCTTATTGCCTCCAGTAGTAAATATTGTTTCTATCTTTATTGTAGCACACCGCAGACAAATGTCAAGAAAAAATTAGCACTCATTAAAAACGAGTGCTAATAAAATAATCGGACATTAACTTTGATTTTTTTCATATACGGCATAAAAAAATAAAGGATGGTTAAATCCTTTATTATATTCGGCGATATTTAAAATTATTATTTTAATCATAAAAAGCTATATTATTTTATTCCAATATTATCGAATTATGTTTAAAAAATTTTGAGGCATATTCGTCCCAGCTGATTTCAACGGATTTATCCATGCTGAATACTTTTTCCGATGAACCTGTGGTTACGGAAAGAACATTATTTTCAAAAGTTATATTTATAAAAAGTGCAGCTGCATTGCTATGTATTTTTTCAGTTGCGGCAGGTGAGGGAGACAGTATTATTTTCATATATCCCGGTAATTTATGACCTTTTATCAATTCAAAAATAATCGGTTTTAAATCTGCCCAAGAAGCATATTTTTCCAATGTTTCCGCTTCATCACTGTTAAACCAGTTTTTATCCAGCGTACAATCTATTTCAAACAGAACTGCCGTGCGGAGTACAACGCTCCTTACGAGAAGACGGTCGAAAGCATTGCCTTTTAAAAGCAATGACATAAATTGTTTTTTATTTTCCACGTTACCTGCTAACATTTTATCTCTACTTTCCGATAGTTTTATTTCCAGACAATTCTAACATAACCGTTTATATATAACAAGGTTGCTTTTGACGGTTTTATAAATTATAATCATACCAGCAATTGATTTGCTGAAGCTAAATTAATTTTCAGAGGATATGTTATGTTATTTAACTCATTTACATTTATAGTTTTTTTTATTGCAGTATCGGCATTGTATTTTGTCTTGCCGCATAAAATACGATGGATACTCCTGCTTGCGGCAAGCTGTATTTTTTATATGGCTTGGAATCCGAAACTTATAATACTTATACTCATAACGATATTTATAAATTATACGGCGGCTCTGTACATATATAAATACAAAAAACAAAAAGGGAAAAAAATACTTATTTTGACCTTGTTTATTGATTTCGGACTGCTGTTCATATTTAAGTATCTCGGGTTTATGAATGATACGCTTCTGGCGCTGTTTGGAGATAACTGGCCAATTAAGACGTTGAATATTATACTTCCTATGGGAATTTCATTCTATACGTTCCAGGCGGCAAGCTATACGATAGACGTATACAGAGGAACGATAAAGCCGGAAAGACATTTCGGGATATTTGCTCTTTTTGTAATGTTCTTTCCTCAGCTTGTAGCCGGTCCGATTGAAAGAAGCGAGAATCTGCTCCCACAGTTTTACGAGAAACATAAATTTGACTTTGAACGCATAATAAGCGGACTGCGAATTATGATGTGGGGGTTCTTTAAGAAAATCGTTATAGCAGACAGAGCGGCTACGGCGGTTAATGCCATATATAATTCGGCGCAAAGCTACAGCGGACTGTATCTGGTCATAGCTACCGTTTTATTTGCCTTTCAGATATACTGTGATTTCAGCGGATATTCCGATATAGCAAAAGGCTGTGCGAGAGTGCTCGGCTTCAGGCTTATGGATAACTTTAAAAATCCGTACTTATCGGGAAGTATAAAGGAATTTTGGAGAAGATGGCATATTTCCCTTTCTACATGGTTTATGGATTATATATACATACCGCTGGGAGGAAACAGGGCAGGAAAATTAAAAAAATACAGAAATTTAATTGTAACGTTTCTTATAAGCGGCCTTTGGCACGGAGCAAATTGGACGTTTGTTCTGTGGGGAGGTATTCACGGAATATACCAGGTAGTCGGACAAATGACATACGGATTCAGAACAAAAGTAAAAAAGGCTTTGCATATATATGATAGTTTTATAGGAAAATTGATGTCGGCGATAGTAACATTCGGACTTGTATGTATCGGATGGGTGCTGTTTAGGGCGAATACGATTTCCGACGCCTTCTATATATTTGAACATCTCGAAACAGCGTTTACGGGTTGGTGGAATATGCAGTATATATATGAAGTTATTACGGGACTCGGTCTGAATATTTTTGAACTGATTGTAACCTCAACAGCCATAATATTCCTTATGGCAACGGAAATGCTATGTGGAAGCAAACCGGTATACGATGTTATTGAAAAGAAAAATGTTGTTGTCAGAATAATATTTTATCTGATTACGGCTGCATTTATTTTATCAGCGGGGGTATTTTATGAAGCGGGAGCATTCATTTATTTCCAATTTTAAACTGATTGCGGAAGTGCTTGTGTTTATACTTTTGTTTTCGGCAGTGTATAAGGTTACCGAAATAAAGTATACGGCGGCTGCGAAGCAAAACGTTGTAAATGCATGGACGAAAAGCCGATTCGACGGATTTTACGCACAAGAGGAGAATACGGTTGATATGGTTTTTATCGGGTCATCACATTCGTATTGTACGTTTGATCCCGAAAATTTTGACAAAGAACTGGGAACTTTATCGTGGCAGCTTGGAACTCCGCTTCAGCATTACGATACCAGTTTATATACGCTTAAGGAGGTATACAAAACCCAGTCTCCTAAAGTAGTTGTTTTGGAGCTTTACTGGGATATGCTTGACGACGAATTTGATATGAAGCAGGCAAATTCGTTTTTTGAGGTTGTAAACGATAAAAGCGTTACGGAGGACTATGTAAAAAATGTTTTTCCGATAAACGAAAAGGTTAAGTATAAATTACTTCCTATAAGATACCAACAGGATTATTTCGCATACGAATCGGCGGAAATAGAGAAAAAGACGGAAGAAAGGTTCGGGGTAACAAAGAAAGCCGCGCCTGAGACTAACGGAACGGAATATTATTTGGATAAAGGTTATACATACTGCGATACGATAATTCCGGAAAGCGAATTTTATGAAACAAATCAGTATAAGAATTTTGACGGAGCCGATTGGGAAGCTGACGATACGCAGAAGGAGTACCTCAGACAATTTGTCAAACTTGCCCGTGAAAACGGCTCGGAGGTCGTTTTTGTAACCGCACCGATAGCAAACATATCTATGGAGCTTATAGACAATTATGACGACGTTCATAACGAATTGGCTGCAATTTCCGAAGAACTGGGCGTAAAGTACCTGGACTTCAATATTGTAAACATGCGGGAAAATCTTTTTAAACTTGAGAATTTCAGAGACGACGCACATTTGAACGACAGCGGCGTAAAAATTGCGGATAAATATTATATCGAGTGGCTTAGGAATAACACAGAAACTTTTGGAAATAATAATTGACGTATGCTACGGCGCTATTGCAAAAGCGCGTAAAATAGTGTAGATTATAATATTATGATAGTATATGATACGGAGGAACGTAAAATGTCAGAAGAAAATGTAAAATCGGCGGACGGCAAAGAAAACAGCCTCAGCGGAACGGGAAATTTTATACATAGTTATATTCAGGACGACCTTAAGGGAGAGCTTAATAAAATACATACACGTTTTCCTCCTGAGCCGAACGGATATCTTCATATAGGACATGCAAAAAGTATATGTCTTAATTTCGGAATGGCAAAATTATACGGCGGAAAGTGCAACCTTCGCTTTGACGATACAAACCCGTCAAAGGAAGATGTGGAATATGTTGAAAGCATAAAAGAGGACGTCAAGTGGCTCGGCTTCGATTGGGAAGACAGGCTTTACTTTGCATCGTCATATTTTGATAAATTTTATGAAATAGCGGTTAAACTTATAAAGAACGGAAAAGCGTATGTGTGCGACCTTAATGCAGAGCAAATGCGTGAATACAGAGGAACTTTAAGTAAACCCGGTAAGGACAGCCCATACAGGAACAGAAGCGTTGAGGAAAATCTCGAACTGTTTGAGAGAATGAAAAACGGGGAATTTGAAGACGGTACAAGAACGCTCCGTGCAAAAATAGATATGGCTTCTCCCAATATCAATATGAGAGACCCCGTAATATACAGAATTGCCCATGCCAGCCATCATACGACAGGCGATAAGTGGTGCATATATCCTATGTATGATTTTGCACATCCTCTTGAAGACGCAATAGAGGGAATAACACATTCTATATGCACAATGGAGTTTGAGGACCACAGACCTCTTTACGATTGGGTTGTAAGAGAAGCCGGCTTTACGGATATGCCTCCCAGACAGATAGAGTTTGCAAGACTTAATCTTACAAACACGGTTATGAGCAAGAGAAAGCTCAGAGCGCTTGTAGAGGACGGACTTGTAGACGGCTGGGACGACCCCAGAATGCCTACCATAAGCGGATTAAGAAGAAGAGGATATACTCCGGAAGCAATAAGGGATTTCTGCGAGAGAATAGGCGTATCAAAGGCAAACAGCTGTGTTGACAGCGCTATGCTCGACTATTGTCTGCGTGAGGACTTGAAAGCAAAGGCAAATGTTGTTATGGCTGTGCTTGACCCCGTTAAGGTTGTTATAACAAACTATCCCGAAGGACAAATAGAATTTGTTGAGTTAGACAATAACCCCGAAACACCGGAAATGGGCAAAAGAACAGTGCCCTTCGGCAGGGAAATATATATAGAGAGAGAAGACTTTATGGAAGAACCCGTTAAGAAATTCTTCCGCCTTGCACCGGGAAAAGAGGTACGTCTTAAGGGAGCATATTTTGTTACATGTACTGATTTCGTAAAGGACGAAAACGGTGAAATAACGGAAATACACTGTACTTATGACCCTCTTACAAGAAGCGGCTCGGGCTTTGACGGAAGAAAGGTAAAGGGAACGCTCCATTGGGTATGCGCAGACGACTGCGTTACCGCCGAGGTAAGACTCTATGACTACATGATGCTTGACAACCCCGATGATCCTAACGGAGATATGATAATGAATCCTGAATCGATAATTGTAAGGAGCAACTGCAAAATTGAGCCTTCAATAAAAACAGCGGCAAAGGGAGACAGATTCCAGTTTATGAGAAACGGATATTTCTGCGTAGATACAAAGGATACTACCGAGGATAAGCTTGTATTTAACAGAATAGTTCCGCTCAAGAGTTCGTTTAAGATTAATAAGTAAAAAATTAAAGGCGGATATTGGCCGGACTTATACTCAGCGGAGTTAGTCAATAGGGCATATCCGCCTTTTATGGATTGGAGAATGCGCTGTGATTGATATAAGTGAAAGATTTAAGAATTATAAAACGATAGTTGTAAAAGTAGGAACGTCAACAATTACATATCCAAATGGAAATTTGAACCTGAAAATGATAGACAGACTATGTTGGATGCTTTCCGATTTAAAAAACAGAGATAAAAATGTTGTTCTTGTATCATCGGGAGCAATAGGAGTCGGCTCAAAATGTCTCGGTTTTGCGGAACGTCCCAAAGTTACAAGGGAAAAACAGGCGGCAGCCGCAGTAGGTCAGGCAATACTTATGCAGATATATCAGAATTTCTTTAATACATATACTCATACGGTAGCGCAGATATTGCTTACAAAAAATGACTTTGTAATGAACGACAGGAAAATAAATACAGAAAATACTTTTGACGAACTGCTTTCAAGGGGAATAATCCCCATTGTAAACGCAAACGATACAACTTCGACATATGAGATTGAATTCAGTGATAACGACCGTCTTGCGGCAAATGTAGCCGTACTTTTGGGAGCGGATTTACTTATATTGCTTACGGATATAGACGCATTGTACGACTGCGACCCCAAGCAGAATGAAAATGCGCAAAGAATAAAAATCGTCGAAGAAATAACCCCCGAAATAGAAGCTATGGCAGGAAAAGCCGGCTCCAAGTTTTCTGTCGGAGGAATGGCTACAAAGATTGCAGCCGCTAAACTTTGCGTTACAAATGGCGTAGATATGGTGGTCGCAGACGGAAGCGATGCAGCCATAATAGAAAAAGTTATTGACGGGGACGATGTGGGAACGCTTTTTTTGAGAAAATAAAAGGAGGCTGCCATGGAAGAAGAAAATAAATCCGAAAATTACTATGAAAGAGAATACAATGAAAAATACGATACATATGATTATGTGAACGACGCGAAAAATATAGACCCCAAGTATGAGCCGTCGACGGCGGCAAAGGTTCTGCTCGTCCTTATGGCGATATTTTTAAATTTTATAGGGGCTATACTGGGAATAGTAATCGGCGGAATCTATATGAATAAAAATCAGCAGGGATATAAAAGCTACGGTAAAATGCTTCTTATTATTTCCATAGTTTTTCTTATACTTGATATTTTGTTTCTTGTATTCCTCTTTGCTGCCGTGGGAACATACATGAGTATGTTTATCATGTGGTAAGGAGGAGAAATCTTGAAGAAAAGCCTTCGTAAACTGTATATAGATGAAAGAAAAAATTTATCCGATAAATATAAAGCCGAAAGCGGAAAAGAAATAGAGAAAAAATTTTTAAGCACAGAGGAATACAAAAACTCATCAAAAATATTTATTTATATAAATATGAAAAATGAAGCGCCGACAGTCGGTATAATCAAACAGGCTTTGAAAGACGGTAAAAAGGTAGCCGTTCCGGTTACGCTTACAAACAGAGAGATGTTTTTCGTATATATAGACGGCTTAGATAATTTAGTTAAAACAAAAATAGGAGTATATGAACCGAAAGCCGAAAGAAAGGACGAAGCTTTACCGGACGAACAGACGCTTTTGGCAGTACCCGGAGTCGCTTTTGATATTGAAGGAAAAAGAATGGGCTACGGCGGAGGATATTACGATACTTATATTGAGAAGTATGATGTTAAAAATACCGTTGCATTGGCATTTGACATGCAGATAAAGGAAAGCATACCGACCGAAAAGCATGATAAGGCAATGAAGTTGATTATAACGGAAAAAAGTATAATAGGAGGTAAGGGCAATGAGCAGATTGACTGAAATGGGACAGGCGGCAAAAGAGGCTGCCGTCGTATTGGCAAGACTCAGTTCCAATGAAAAAAATAATGCGCTTAAGGCTTCGGCAGACGCACTTGAGAAAAATATCAATGAGGTTCTTGAGGCGAATAAAAAAGATGTTGAAGCAGCTGTTGCAAACGGAATAAAAGGAGCTTTTATCGACAGACTTACACTTACGGAAAAAAGAGTTAAAGAAATGGCTGACGGACTCAGAAGCGTTGCGGCTCTCGATGACCCTATCGGAGAAGTCCTTTATATGAAAACCCTTGATAACGGTCTGAAAATAGGACAAAAAAGAGTGCCTATGGGCGTAATCGGAATAATATTCGAAGCAAGACCGAATGTTACGGCGGACGCTTTCGGTTTATGTCTGAAAGCGGGCAGCGCAACTATACTGAGAGGCGGAAAAGAGGCATTTAATTCAAATACAACGATAGTAAATATATTTAGGAATGCCCTCGAGCATATCGGACTTCCGAAAGACTGCGTACAGATGGTAGAGGATACAAGCAGAGAAACGGCTACGGAAATGATGAGACTTAACGGATATATAGACGTACTTATTCCCAGGGGAGGAGCGGGACTGATACAGTCTGTCGTACAAAACAGCACAGTGCCCGTAATAGAAACGGGAACCGGAAACTGCCATACATACGTTGATAAAAGCGCGGACCTTGACATGGCGGTAAGAATAGTGATAAATGCAAAAACACAAAGACCGGGAGTATGTAATGCCTGCGAAAGCCTGCTTGTACATGAGGACATTGCGGAAACGTTTATACCGATGGTTGTAAAAGCGCTTAAAAACAATGATGTTGAAATACGAGGAGACAAAAGATTTTCCGAAGAGGACGGCGTTAAACATGCGTCTGAAGAGGATTGGGGAACGGAGTACAACGACCTTATAATTTCAGCTAAAGTAGTAAAAAACATTGACGAGGCCATAGAGCATATAAGAAAGTACAGCACTGGACATTCGGAGTGTATAGTTACGGAAAACTATACTAACGCCCAGAAATTCCTTGATGAAGTTGACGCTGCCGCCGTATATGTGAATGCGTCAACCAGATTTACGGACGGAGGTCAGTTTGGATTCGGTGCGGAGATAGGAATAAGCACGCAGAAACTTCACGCAAGGGGGCCTATGGGACTTAAGGAAATAACAACAACAAAATATATTATTTACGGAAACGGGCAGATAAGATAATGAATAAGATTAATTATCAGAAGGAACTGGATAAAATAATAGAAAATAACAAAGAAAATAAACCGAGTCTAATGCTGCATAGCTGCTGCGCTCCTTGCAGCAGCTATGTTCTTGAATATTTAAGCAAGTATTTTGACATAACGGTATTTTACTTTAATCCCAATATTTCCCCTGAAAGCGAATACATAAAGAGGGTAAATGAAGTAAAACGTCTTATTGAAGAAATGCCGGAGTGTGAGGACGTAAAGTTTTTAGAGGGAAGATATAATCCGAATGAGTTTTACGATTGTGCAAAGGGACTTGAGGACGCGCCCGAGGGCGGAGAAAGATGCCTGAAATGTTTTAGACTGAGATTTAAGGAAACAGCAAATGCCGCCGCAAAAGCCGGTTCGGAATATGTATGTACTACGCTTACGATAAGTCCTCTTAAAAATGCCGATAACCTTAATAAAATAGGTGAAGAAGAATGTGAAAAACTGGGGTTAAAATGGCTTCCTTCGGATTTTAAAAAGAAAAACGGGTATAAACGCTCAATAGAGCTGTCAAGGGAATATGATTTGTTTAGACAGAACTATTGCGGATGTGTATTTTCAAAAAGAAACAGCGTCGTCTGAACTGATGTTTGGACGACTTTTTTATTTATGAAACCTTTTTAAAAGTTTTTGTGTATATATAGTTGAATTCAAATAATAACGGTACCGTAATCGGAGGTATTAACCGATGAATGATGAAAAAATAATAAAGGGACTTAAGAACAGAAAAAGAAGTTCATTGGAAAAAGCCATAGAGAAGTATTCAGCTTATGTAAATGTAGTCGTTTATAATATTATCGGTGGGAAAATGTCAAAGGAAGACATTGAGGAAGCGGTTTCCGATGTTTTTATTTCATTATGGAACAATGCGGAATATATAAACGGGGAAAGCGACAGCCTAAAGGCGTATATTGGGGCGATAGCAAGAAACAAGGCAAAGAACAAAATGAGAGAATTAAAAGAATGCTGTGAATTAGACAAAAATTCGTATTCTGATGAGGGAAACCCCGAAAAAGAACTGGACAGAGGAGAAACGGGAAGAATGCTGTACGGTATGATTATGGAACTGGGAGAGCCCGATAACGAAATAATGATACGATACTATTATAACGGAGAAAAAATAAGAGAAATTTCAAAAGCTATGGATATTAATATCTCCACTGTTAAAACAAAATTGAAAAGAAGCAGAGAACGACTAAAAGAGATGTTACATGAAAGGAGGGACGGATGATGAACAGGAGACTTTCAAAACTGAGAAATGAGGTTGCGCCGCAATGTAAAGAGGATATTTCTTATATAAATTCCGAAACGATAAAGAATACAGTAAATAATAAGCTTAATTCCGTTCCTTCGGAGAGGAGAATTTATATGAAACAAAAACTGATAAAAAGTATAGCGGTTGTCTTTATAGCGGTCGCCGCTATGGCAACTTCGGTTTCGGCTATGTATGATATTGATTTACTCAGTCTGTTTTTTGACGGAGATATGTCGGAAATACAGAGTTATGTTGAAAATCCCGAAAAGAAAGTTTCGGACGGGAATTTTGAAGTAAGTATGGACGAGGTTATATCAACGGAATATAATATGAAAGCCGTATTTTCCGTAAAGGCTCTTAATAATAAAGCAAAAGCAAAACTTAACGGCAATAACTTTAATTTTATAAGAGATACCTACGTAAGCTTTGAAGATGAGTCCGATGAACGCTATATAAACAGTTGGGTAGGAAAGGAACTTAAAGAATACAGTACTGCCGACACAAAAGTTTGGGAAATGTCCGTTGAAGCGCTGAATGCAAAAAGCGGTGGAGAAACGATTAAACTGGAATTTGATTTCCTTGATACAGAGGATAATGTTATTTTTGCGGACCTGAAAACAGACATAGAGACTGCGGAATATGTACTTAAAGGGCAGGAGTACGGAACGGCAACAGTTAAAATAAATCCTATGTCTGTAATGCTTACCGTAGGATTTAAGGCTGGTACCGACAGAGATTTGTATGATACGAATGCATATTTCAGAATGAAGGACGGAAGTGTAAAAACATTCAATCAAATATTTGAACCGTTATCATCGACTTTGGTTAAAGAGGGAAAAGACTATGATATGTTCGAGATTTATGCCGACGCATATAATATAGTTGATTTAGAATCTTTTAAATCAATTATTGTTGACGGTATAGAATATGACTTCGAGAATGTTAATAATTTTAAAAAGATTGATGACAGCGGTTTTCTGAAGCCTTTTGACTCAAATATTTCATTTATAGGAGAAGACTCTTATTTTCCTTTTGATGATGTATTTGACGGTATGAAGACGGAGGTAAAGGACAACAGATTTGAATTTAACGGAAACAAATATGAGTTGACAGATGACGGAGACATTATTAAAAATAATGATCATGAAAATATTATTAATAATGCAGTCATTGAAAAGGACGGTAGAAAATATATAAAAGCTTTAGACTTTTGCAAAATATTTTACGCACAGACATGTTCTAAAGAAGGAGAATTTAACAGTGAAAAGACAACGGTAACTATTATGCCGTAATTATAAAGACTTCCACAGAAATACTGCGGAAGTCTGAAGGCGTCGACAAAATCGACGCCTTTCGTTGAAATCAGGATTTCGACGAGTTGATACAGTTGTAGAAACAGACAGGTTCCATCAGCAAAAATGCTTTGAAACCTACTGTTTTCCTCGGCAGAAATGAATTTTGCCTGCGGATTCCACTCGGGAAACGGAGCTGTTTCCCGAACCTTTCCGCTAACCTAAAATCTGTTTGTCTATAATCTGAGACTTCCACAGAAATACTGCGGAAGTCTTTATGTGTTTGACAAATATTATATAAATCCGATAAGTTATTTATTTTTGTGTTGGTACTGATTTCTGTAAAATAATCCGTTTTTACCAAATCGGTAGGATGATGTATATGGGAAAACAGAAGCTGTTTGATAAAACGAAAGTAATCTGCGAAAATTAACACGCATTATTCGGTGATATTCTTGATATAGGTATAATCGATTTTACCTTTTGTTACAGAATAGAAAAACGGGTCTTTTCTGATAGTATCGTCTGAATTAATAATAAAGTTATTCCAATCATCTGCTTCATTGCCGTCAGACAGATAAAAAGTTAATTTGAAACTATAACCGCAATAACCGACAGACGGTTTTGCTCTCTTTATTTCAATGTCATTTAAATTTTCTACAATATGCTGAACCTGCTCTTTGTCGGTAATATGCGTTGTATTTCCGCTGTTGCCGTTAAAGACAACAATTTCCATGACATCATTATGATTTAAATTCATCAAGTCAATCGGGGTGTTATACCAAAAAGTGATGCCGACTAACAGAATTGCCGCAACGGTTAATATAACTGTCTTACGTTTCATGAGAACTCCCCCTCCACAAAAAATAATTTTTGCAATCATATTCCTTTTTTATTTACTTTATCATATTTTTTGGGTCTGTTCAACGTATGGCGGAACTGACAATGCTATAATCTATTAGCCTGAGCAAAATAAAAAGAAAGAAAAAGTTCGTGCAATTGAGAGAGATATAAGTTATTATATAAAATGAATAACTATACTGTATTTAAAAATTTAAACGGAGGAGATCATGAGTAGGATTACTGTTCCCGATGAAATTTTGATGCAGGTTGAAAAGCCTGCCAGATATATAGGTAATGAACTGAATATGGTAAAAAAAGACCCCGAAAGCGTTGACATAAGGTTTGCATTTTGCTTTCCCGACGTATACGAGGTCGGAATGTCGTGTCTGGGACTGCAAATATTATACTTCTTTTTAAACAGGCGTGATGATACGTACTGCGAGAGGGCGTTTGCACCATGGACGGATATGGAAAAGGCGATGAGAGATAATAACATACCGATTTACTCTCTGGAGACATATACTCCGCTGAAAGAATTTGACTTTGTCGGATTTACTTTACAGTATGAAATGTGTTATACAAACCTTATAAATATGCTGGATATGTCAGGAATACCTGTTTATTCCAAAGACAGAGGCGAAGACGATCCCATAATATTATGCGGAGGTTCGTGCGCCTACAATCCCGAACCGCTTGCTGATTTTGTGGATTTCTTTTATCTCGGCGAAGGAGAAGCCGAGTATGACAATATAATGGAAATGTACAAGAAGCATAAGAAAAACGGCGGTACAAGAGATGAATTTTTATATAAGCTGCTTGATATACCCGGTATGTATGTTCCGAAATATTATGATGTAGAATATAAGGAAAACGGGGAAATTGCTTCGTTTGAACCGAATGACCCTAAAGCGCCTAAAACTATCAAAAAGGTAATAGTTACGGATATGGATAAGGTATATTATCCGCCCAAGATGATAGTTCCGCTTATTGAAACGGTACATGACAGAGTAACATTGGAATTGTTCAGAGGCTGCATAAGAGGTTGCCGTTTTTGTCAGGCAGGATTTGTATACAGACCTGTAAGGGAGAAAGAATATCAAACTCTTATTAAACAGGCTCATTCCCTAATTGACGCATCGGGAGACGATGAAATATCGCTTGTATCGCTCAGCACAAGCGACTACACGTGCTTCCATGACTTGGCAAACGGGCTGCTAGACGATTTTTCAAAGGATAAAGTTAACCTTTCGCTTCCATCGCTTCGTATAGACTCGTTTTCACTGGACTTAATGGAAAAAATACAGGAAGTAAGAAAAAGCAGTCTTACATTTGCGGCAGAGGCCGGAACACAGAGACTGAGAAATGTAATTAACAAAAATCTTACGGAAGAAGATATTTTGAATGGATGTGCATTGGCATTTTCAGGCTCGTGGGAGAGAGTAAAACTCTATTTTATGATAGGACTTCCTACGGAAACGGAAGAGGATCTTATAGGAATTGCGGATCTTTCGGCAAAAGTTGTGGACAAGTATTACGAAATACCCAGGGACAAAAAGCCAAGGCCCGTAACGGTTGTCGCAAGCAGTTCTTGTTTTGTTCCGAAACCGTTTACGCCTTTCCAGTGGGACGCTCAGGATACCTATCAGGAGTTTGCGGAGAAAGCGAAAATCGTTAAATCTCATATTTCAAGAAAACAGATAAAATATAATTACCATGACGCAAAATTAAGTTCTCTTGAAGGCGTAATGGCAAGGGGAGACAGAAGAGTTTCGGCGGCAATATATAAAGCGTGGGAAAAAGGCTGTAGATTTGATTCATGGTCGGAGCTGTTCCTTTTTGACAAGTGGATGGAAGCGTTTGAAGAAACAGGAGTAGACCCTGCTTTCTATGCTAACAGAAAAAGAAGTTTTGACGAGATACTTCCGTGGGATCACATATCCATAGGAGTAACGAAACAGTTTTTAATAAACGAAAGAAAAAAAGCCGAAATGGCTATAACTACGCCTAACTGCCGTGAACAATGTTCAAACTGCGGAGCGGCGGCTTTCGGAGGAGGTGTATGCTTTGAATCAAGAGAAAAAAATAAGATTTAAGTACAGAATAAAGTATACAAAAGGACCGGAGGTAAGATTTGTCAGTCATTTGGACTTGATGAGATTATTCCAGAGAGCGGTAAGAAGAGCGGGACTGCCAATAGGTTATTCGCACGGATTTAATCCGCATCAGCTTATGTCTTTCGGTAATCCGCTTTCGCTTGGCATGACAAGTACGGGAGAGTACTGTGATTTTGAGTTTACAAGGGAAGAGGATACAGAGGAAATAGTAAAAAAGCTTAATTCGGTCATGAACGACGGGATTGAAGTAAAAAGAGCGACAAGACTGTCTCAGACCGCCCTTACGGCTATGGCGGATCTGTGCGCTTGCGAATATGAGGCGATTTTAAGCGATAACGTAAAGCCTGAAACGGTTGCGGAAAAATTGCCTGAATTTATGGCGCAGAAAGAAATAGTAGTAATGAAAAAGACAAAAAACAACTTGAAAGAGACGGATATACGTCCTGACATATATTCCATTGAGAATATTTCCGATAACGATACGGCGAAAATCAGGCTTGTTTTGGCGGCAGGAAGTATAAGAAGCCTAAGAGCAGATTTGACGGTACAGACTTTTTATGACTTTATCGGAGCGGAGTTTAATAAATACAAAATAAAATTCAGCAGAACGGAAATGTATCGCCTTTCAGACGAAAAGTTTGTTCCACTTGATAAGGAAGTGGCTATGAAGTGAAAAGAATATTGGTTGACTCTCTGGATTACGGCGCAAGGATAGGAATTGTGGAAGACGGCGTTCTTATGGAACTCATATATGAACGCAAAAATTCAATGCCTATTATAGGAAATGTTTATATAGGAAAAATTGTTAATGTTCTTCCGGGGATGCAGGCGGCATTTGTCGATATAGGAAGAGAAAAAAACGCTTTCCTTTATTACGGAGACCAAAAAGACGAAAACGGAAATATAATAAAGCCGAAAGCGGGAGAAGACGTTATAGTTCAGGTTGAAAAGGCGGAAGTCGGCAAAAAAGGCGCAGTGCTTACGAAAAAAATATCATTTCCGGGAAAATTTATAGTTTTAGTACCGAATGACAATAAAATAGGAATTTCAAAAAAAATAACGGATGATGAGGAAAGACAGAGAATAAAAGATACCGTAAGGGAATTCCTGCCTAAGGGGTACGGAGCTATTATAAGAACAGACGGTCAGGGCAAAAGCTATGACGTATATAAAAATGAGTTTGAAAGACTGATTTCCATAAGCGAAGGAATAATGAAAAAGGCGGAATATATAAAAGCGCCGGCACTGCTGTATACAGACGCCAACGGAGTGGAAAGGGTCATGAGAGACCTATTTCATGACGATGTTGACGAAATAGTGGTAAATTCCGAAGACGATTATGAAACTTTGCGCAGGCTTTGCGAAGAACTGAATACGGACATAAAAAAGGTTATATACCATGACGACGGAACACCGTTGTTTTCGTCCTACTATGTTGAGGCGCAGGCAAAAGAGGCGTTTAACAAAAGGGTATGGCTGAAAAGCGGCGGTTTCCTTGTAATTGAGCAGACGGAAGCGTGCGTTGTAATAGATGTGAATACGGGAAAGTATACCGGAAAAGCAGATCTTCAAAAAACTATATTAAAGACAAATCTTGAGGCGGCAAAGGAAATTGCACACCAATTAAGACTGAGAAACCTTAACGGAATGATAATAGTGGATTTTATAGACATGAAGTACAGCCAGGATAGGCAGCTGCTTCAAAAGACGCTTGAAGAGGCGGTTGCAGGCGATAGGCTTCAGACTATAGTGGTTGGCATGACTGAACTGGGCCTTATGCAGATGACAAGAAAAAAGAAACGACAGTCCATAATGCAGCTTATGACCAAAAACTGTCCCGTATGCGGCGGCAGCGGCAGGGTAAGCTGTATTGAAGGAAACGACGTACACTGTGATTAATTGAAACGGTAACGTAAGAACAATATTCTTGACATAACTTGCGGTTGGTTATACAATTATATAGATGTGGTTTCACATTATATAAGTTTTTATACAATCATTTATGCACGTTATAATAATTAAAATGTACTTTGAAAATTAAACAGGGGGTGGTTACAATAGAACCAATAACCATTATTGCTGCAGTGATAGCTTTAATTCTTGGCGCTGTTATTGGTTTCTGCTATAGAAAGCAAATTGCCGAAGCAAAAATAGGCGTTGCCGAAAAAAGAGCGAATGATATAGTTGAAGACGCAAAGAAAGAAGCAGAAGCGAAGAAGAAGGAAATTCTCCTGGAGGCAAAAGAGGAGAGTATCAGAACAAAGAATGAGCTTGAAAAAGAAGCAAGAGACAGAAGAAATGAGCTTTCCAGAACGGAGAGACGTCTTGTTCAGAAGGAAGAAACTCTTGACCGCAAGGCTGACGCCTACGAAAAGCGCGAAGAGCAGATGAACAGAAAATTGGAAGACCTTGAAAAACAAAAGGAAGAAGTTGAAAAGCTCCATGAAAAGCAGCTTCAGGAGTTGGAGAGAATATCCGGATTTACTTCGGAAGAAGCAAAGAATTATCTTCTTGCAATGGTTGAGAACGACGTTAAACATGAGTCTATTTTGATGATAAAAGAAGCCGAAGCTAAAGCCAAGTACGAGGCTGAAAAGCGAAGCAGGGATATTATCGCAAACGCTATACAGCGTTGCGCCGTAGATCATGTTGCGGAGACAACGGTTTCTGTTGTTCAGCTTCCCAATGATGAGATGAAAGGTCGAATTATCGGCCGTGAGGGAAGAAATATACGCGCTTTGGAAACATTAACGGGTATCGACCTTATTATAGACGATACTCCGGAGGCGGTTATTCTTTCCGGATTTGATCCCATAAGAAGGGAAATCGCAAGGATTGCCCTGGAAAAACTTATTGTTGACGGACGAGTTCATCCGTCAAGAATTGAGGAAATGGTTGAAAAAGCTAAAAAAGAAGTAGAAGTTATAATAAGAGATGAAGGAGAGGCGGCTACTCTTGAAACGGGAGTAAACGGACTTCATCCCGAACTTATACGTCTGTTAGGAAAACTTAAATACAGAACAAGCTATGGTCAGAACGTACTTAAACATTCAATAGAAGTTGCACAGCTTACAGGTCTTATGGCAGCGGAGTTGGGCGTTGACGTTACTATTGCCAAGAGAGCCGGTTTGCTCCATGACATAGGTAAGAGCGTAGACCATGAAATGGAAGGTTCGCATGTAAGCATAGGTGTCGGGCTGTGCAGAAAATATAAAGAATCTTCATTGGTTATAAATGCTGTTGAGGCGCATCACGGCGACGTAGAGCCGCAGAGTATAATAGCTGTGCTTGTCCAGGCGGCCGACGCCATATCGGCGGCAAGACCGGGCGCAAGACGCGAAACTCTCGAATCGTATGTAAAGAGACTTCAGAAACTTGAGGAAATTGCAGACAGCTTTAAGGGAGTAGAGAAATCTTTCGCAATTCAGGCGGGAAGAGAATTACGTATTATGGTTATACCGGAGGATATAAACGACGAAGGACTCACACTTCTTGCCAGAGAAGTGGCTAAGAAAATAGAGGACGAGCTGGAATATCCGGGACAGATAAAGGTAAATCTTATCAGGGAAACCAGAGCAATAGAGTATGCTAAATGATTGAGAAAAGAATGGTGTATCCGTTACGGATACACCATATTTTGTTTTAAAGATAAATTTATTTTTTATGAAGCTCGTTTAACATAAGTCTTACAAAATCAGCCGATTTGCATGACGCTTTTAAACAGTTTTGTTCAAAAAGTTCTTCCGCACAGCTGTCGGCAGCGTCTGTTATTGTTCTGACAGATATAAAAGGTATTTTATTTACATAGCATACGTGGGCAACAGCTGCGCTTTCCATATCTACGCTCAGCGGATTGAATATTTTTGCGATACTCTGTTTTTCTTCTCCGTTAATAAAATGCTCCCCCGTTACGGTTTTTCCGAAAACTATATTGAAATCGGAAGATAATTTTTTTACCGAAATTTTTGCCAACTCCGTAAGAAATGCATCGGATTTTATCCATACGGAACTTAACCATGGGTGAAAATCGGTCAGAATATATTTGTTCACATCATGATAGGCTGTTTCTGTGGAAACAACGGTATCTAACACTTTGATATTATGGGATACCGCTCCGGCTGTACCGGAGTTTATAATAATATTACACTTGTATGTATCAATCAGTATTTGAGCCGCAACGGCTGCGTTTACCTTACATACTCCGGAAAATAAAGCTGTAACGGCGGTTTCGTCTATTTTACCCGAATAAAATTTAAGCATAGCTTTTTCCGATATGTTGCAATCTGTTATCATAGGCAGGAACGGAGCCAGTTCATCATCACCGGCGCATATAATGCCGACAGTTGTTTTTTTCATATACTCATCCTCGAAGTTTTTATATTTGATAATGTATTATAACATTGCTAAACTTCACTTACAATTTAAAAATGTATGCTATAATTAAGTGATTTTAGAGGACGTGCTATGAAAACAGAAAACGGCACGATAATAATACCGCGCCGTTAATCAGATGTTAAAGAGCTTCAAAGCTCATACAGTCTGTTTCGCATTTTTCCGAAGCGTTTGCTACGTTTTCGCCGACAACTATATCGGCAAGAGTACAATGCTTATCTTTGTCGTGGTAACGGCATGATTTTACAGTACATTTTATTTCCTGTGATCCGGGTCTGTTCATTATTAACATCTCCTAAAAAATTATTTATAAGCTCGTAATTTTCATGTATACGGGCTGAATATAGTATGCTCTGCAAATAAATTAATATACATATAAACGGATAAATATTTGAGGTGATTTTATGAAAACTTTTGCCGACATGCACTGTGATACGGCTTCTTATATATTTGAAAACAAACTTCATTTATATGATTCCGACGGACATATCAATATAAAAATGCTTGAAAAATATATAAGTCCGATTCAAGTATTTGCCATATGGCTTAAAAAAGAATACTATACCAATGCCTTTGATATAACGACGTGGATAATAGACTATTTTACAAAGGAAATAGAAATAAATTCGGAAAAAGCCGAAATTGTCAAAAACAGCGGAGATATTCATAAAAAAAATAAAAAAATTAAAGCCGTTTTATCAATAGAAGGCTGTGAAGCTTTGGAAGGCAGCATAGAAAAATTGAGAATATTGTATGATAAAGGTATAAGAATTGCCACCCTTACATGGAACTATAAAAACTGCGTTGCTACGGGCGTAATGGAGAGCGGTTACGGAGGAGGTCTTACGGATTTCGGAAAAGAAGCCGTAAAAGAAATGGAAAGACTGGGTATCATAGTTGATGTATCGCATTTGTCCGATGAGGGATTTTATGATGTTGAAAAACATACGGAAAAACCGTTTATAGCCACACATTCCAATTGTCGAGCAATTTGTTCTTTTCCCAGAAATCTGACGGACGATCAGTTGAGAGTTATAGGGGAAAGAGGCGGTATAGTCGGTCTTAATATGTGCGTTGATTTTTTAAGCGACAGTGGAAAAGCAGGGATAGAGGATGTCATAAGACATACGGAACACATGCTTGATATATGCGGAGAAAACTCCGTTGCTCTGGGGTGCGACTTCGACGGCATACCGATTACGCCCGACGGTATAGAAAATGTTGCGCGAATAGAATATGTTTTGGAGTCCATGGAAAAAGAGTTCGGAAAAGAGATAACGGAAAAAATAGCGTTCGCCAATTTTATCAGGATAACAGATATGCTCATATAATTATGGCTTGCATTTGTATTTACAATAGTATACAATTTATCCATTGGAGTACGGAGGAGGAAACGAAATGAAATTGTCTGAAAAAGCGCTTGGTATTAAACCATCGTCAACATTATCTATTACGGAAAAAGCAGGTATACTCAGGAGCGAAGGAAAGAATGTAATCAGCTTCAGCATAGGCGAACCTGATTTTGACACACCGGAGCATATTAAGAAAGCCGCAGTTGACGCAATTAATGCCGGCTTTACAAGATATACCGCTGCGGCAGGTATTGTTGAACTGAGAAAGGCCGTAGCAAAAAAACTTAAAGAAGACAATGGTCTTGATTATGATTATACACAGATAGTAATAAGCAACGGAGCAAAACATTCTTTGATAAATGCCCTTATGGCAATTATAAATCCGGGAGACGAAGTTATTATTCCCGCGCCTTACTGGTTGAGCTATGCGGAAATGGTAAGACTGGCAGGCGGAACACCAGTAGTTGTATATATGGATCAGAACGAAGGATTTGCTTTGACAAGAAAGGTGCTTGAAAAAGGATATTCCGATAAAACTAAGGCTGTCATCATAACAACACCAAGCAACCCTACGGGTATAGTGATGGATGAGAGTCAGCTCAGAGAAATAGCCGATTTTGCGGTTGAGAAAGATATAGCGGTTATTGCCGACGAGATATATGAAAAACTTATTTATTCAGAGGATAAGAAACATATAAGCATAGCTTCTCTTAACAAGGAAATATATGACAGAACAATTACAATAAACGGGGTTTCAAAAAGTTATGCAATGACAGGTTGGAGAATAGGCTATGCGGCTGCGCCTGCACCTATTGCAAAGCTTATGTCAAGCATGCAGTCTCACATGACGTCAAATCCCAATTCGATTGCACAGAAAGCTGCGTTGGCGGCAATTGAAGGCCCTCAGGACTGTGTTGAGGATATGAGAAAACAGTTTGCAAAAAGACGTGATTATATATATGACAGAGTCGTTAATATGCCATATGTAAAAACAGTTAAACCCGAGGGAGCATTCTACCTTTTTGTAGACTTTTCCGGAACATACGGAAAAAGCTATAAGGGTACAGTGTTGGAATCGGCTGCACAGATAGGCGCTATCCTTCTCGATGAAAAACTTATAGCAGTTGTTCCGTGCGCGGATTTCGGTATGCCTGACCATATCAGATTGTCTTATGCAACATCAATAGAGAATATAACAGAAGGCATGAATAAACTTGAAGAATTTTTGAAAGAACTTAAGTAATGAGAATTGGAGGTGTTTGCAGATGAAACTGACAAGAGTAAAAGAGTTTTACAGAAACACAGCGGATTTTGCGGATAAAACAGTAGAGGTCGGAGGCTGGATAAGAACTCTTCGTTCATCAAAGGCTTTCGGATTTATAGAGCTTAACGACGGATCGTTTTTTAAAAGCGTTCAGGTAGTATTTGAAGAAGATAAAATCGATAACTATACTGAAATATCAAAACTCGGCGTAGGAGCTGCAATTATAGTAAAGGGTACGCTTGTACTTACTCCCGAAGCAAAACAACCCTTTGAAATAAAGGCAGAGGAAATAGTTGTTGAAGGACGCACTACTCCCGATTATCCTCTTCAGAAAAAGAGACATTCCTTTGAGTTTTTAAGAAGCATAGCTTATTTAAGACCGAGAACAAATACTTTTTCGGCTACATTCAGAGTAAGAAGCCTTGCGGCTTATGCAATCCATAAGTTCTTCCAGGAGAGAGGATTTGTTTATGTTCATACTCCGATAATTACCGGAAGCGACTGTGAAGGCGCAGGAGAAATGTTCCAGGTTACAACGCTTGATATGTCAAACCCTCCTTTAACCGAGGACGGAAAGGTAGACTATTCAAAGGACTTCTTTGGAAAGCAGACAAATCTTACTGTTAGCGGACAGCTTTCGGCAGAGACATACGCGCTTGCTTTTAGAGACGTATACACATTCGGACCGACATTCAGAGCCGAGAACTCAAATACTACGCGCCATGCGGCAGAGTTCTGGATGATAGAGCCGGAAATGGCTTTTGCAGACCTTAACGATTATATGGATAATGCCGAGGATATGCTTAAGTATGTAATTAGCTATGTACTTGAAAACGCACCGGAAGAAATGGAATTTTTCAATAACTTTGTCGACAAAGGACTTATTGACAAACTTAATAACATTGTAAATTCCGATTTCCAGAGAATTTCATATACAGAGGCGATTGAAATACTCAAAAAAGCAGGAGACAAATTTGAATATCCCGTTGAGTGGGGATGCGACCTTCAGACGGAGCATGAAAGATATATTACGGAAGAGGTCTATAAGAAACCCGTATTCGTAACCGATTATCCGAAAGAAATAAAGGCGTTCTATATGAGACTTAATGATGACGGAAAGACAGTTGCAGCTGCCGACTGCCTTGTTCCCGGAATCGGCGAAATAATCGGAGGAAGCCAGAGAGAGGAAAGACTGGAAATTCTTGAAAACAGAATGGACGAACTCGGACTTAAGAGAGAGGACTATTGGTGGTATCTTGACCTTCGTAAATACGGAGGAACAAGACACGCAGGATACGGACTGGGATTTGAAAGACTTATAATGTATATTACCGGGATGTCAAACATAAGAGACGTTATACCTTATCCCAGAACAGTGCGTAACGCAGAGTTCTGATAATCGGAGGATCAAACATGGATTACGATGTTGTAAAGAGCGAGAGCGTATATTCCGGAAAAATACTTAAGGTGTTTAAAGACGAAATAACAATGCCGGGTGGAAAAACGGCGGTCAGGGAAACTGTAGAAAAGCATAACGCATCGGCTATCGTGCCGATTGATAAGGACGGAAACATAATTTTTGTAAGACAGTACAGGCATGCTGCAAAAGATATGATACTTGAAATACCTGCCGGCACTTTTGAAGATAATGAAGACCCTTATGAGTGCGCTTTAAGAGAATTGGAAGAAGAAATAGGCTATAAGGCAATGGGACTTACCTATGTAAATTGGACGTATGCTTCCGTTGGAATGTGTACGGAAAGAATATATCTTTATGTTGCCAAAGACCTTGAAAAGGGAGTACAAAACCTTGATGAGGACGAGTTTATAGAAATAGAAAGATATTCTCTTGAAGATGCCGTTGAAATGATATTTGACGGGACAATACGCGATTCAAAAACCGTAATGGGCATCCTTGCCTATAAGGAGCTTGTCGCAAAAGGACAAATATAATATGTAATAGAGCATGTACCGCTTCCATATATTTTATTAATAAAAAGGAAGGCGGTGGATACTCTATGAAAGGCAGAAAAACAAGCAGATGGCATACTATATTATTTACGGTATGCGTCTGCTTTTTTATTGGGGCGATAATAGGAGCTTTTTCGGCAGCGACTACGGAAACAGAGCAGATACAAAAACTCGGTGAATATTCCGGAGGGTTCTTAGCTGACGCCGGGTTTAGAAATCTTTTTATAAAACACGGAAAATATATATTGGGAATTTGGCTTTCGGGATTTATATATTCGGGAGCTGTTATAGTAATAATTATTATTTTTGTCAGCGGAATATTTTATGGATTTTCTTCAACTATAGCAGTTATAAAAAGCGGAATAAGCGGCGTGTTATCGGGCATATTTCCGCAAAGTTCCATTCTTATACCGCTTTATATATTGACAGCTGTATGGACGATGAATTTTGTACTGGACAAGTTTACTTATTACGGTCCTAAAAGCAGAATAAAAAGGGAGCGGCGGAAACATTTAAAAGAACATTTGATAATATTGGTGTGCGCTTTGGCTGTTAATTCCGCAGCTTGTATATTTGAAATATATATAGCGAGAAGTATACTTATATAAGATATAAACATAAATTTGACCGATGTGGTGGATAAAATCTGAAATAACGGTGTTTTTTGCGGAAAAATGGTAAAATATATCGACTTTTTGTGGGAAAAGTCATATAATTGAGTTAATAATGTTAACAAAATGGGTTTTGAGGGGTAGATTATGAACGGACTCATAGAACAGTTTAGCGAATATCTGACGAAGGTAAAAGGGGCGTCGGAAAACACGAAGAGCTCATATATAAGGGATCTGAATTCTTTTGCGCGTTTTTTGGGGGAAAACGGAATAAAGGATTTTACTAAGGTAAACAGAACCAATATTATGACATATATATATGAACTTCAAGCGAAAAATAAAGCGCCGTCTACGGTGTCAAGAAATGCGGCTTCAATCAGAGCTTTTTATTCATATTTGGATAAAATAAAAGCTGTTGATGAAAATCCTGCCGAGGGATTGGAGACGCCTAAAGTAGAGAAAAAAATTCCGGCGATACTTTCCACAAATGAAGTCGAAATGCTTTTGGAACAGCCCGATTTATCGGAAACCAAAGGATTGAGAGACAAGGCTATGCTGGAGGTTATGTATGCTACGGGTATACGCGTAAGCGAATTGATTTCACTTAAAGTTGCCGATATAAACCTTGATATGGAATATTTAAACTGTAAATCATCGGGAAAGACAAGAATAATACCGTTGGGTTCCAAGGCAATCGAAGCTGTATCGCAGTATTTGAGCAGAGCAAGATTTTCTTTGGTTAAGGACGAAAAAGAAGACACTTTGTTTGTGAACTGTTTTGGCTCGCCGATGACAAGGCAGGGCTTTTGGAAGATAATAAAAATATATGCCTCAAACGCAGGGATAAAGACCGATATTACTCCGCACATGCTTCGACATTCGTTTGCGGTACACTTGATAGAAAACGGAGCAGATATACAGTCGGTACAGGAAATGATGGGACATTCGGATATAGCTACAACGCAGATGTATGTAAGGCTTAACAGAAACAAGTTGAAAGAAGTATATAATAAATCTCACCCAAGGGCATAAAAAACCGCTGAAAATAATTTTCAGCGGTTTTTGTATGTTTAAACAAGTTTAAGTCTGTGGAATGATTTTTTACCTCTCTGGAGAATAACTATGCCGTCTTTAAATAAGTCTTCTGTTATTTTGAAATCTACATCGCTTATTTTTTCGTCATTTACTTTTACTCCGCCCTGCTGAACGGCACGTCTTGCCTCGGAACGTGAAGGAGTAAGTTTTGTAGTAACAAGAGCGGAGAGAATGTCCATATTTTCAAGGTCTGCCGAAGCAACTTCCGTAGTAGGTATGGAACCTCCATCGCTTCCGCCCATGAAAAGAGCCTTTGCCGCAACATCGGCTTTTTTAGCTTCCTCTTCGCCGTGAACAATCTTTGTAAGCTCGTATGCAAGAACTTCTTTTGCTTTATTTATTTCGCTTCCTTCAAGAGCGCCGAGTCTTCTTACTTCGTCCATAGGGAGGAATGTGAGGAGACGGAGACATTTTTCAACGTCTTTATCGCCTACGTTTCTCCAGTACTGGTAAAACTCATAAGGAGAAGTTTTTTCGGGATCAAGCCATACGGCGCCTTTTTCGGTTTTGCCCATTTTTTTGCCTTCGCTGTTTGTAAGAAGCTGGAATGTCATACCGTAAGCAGGCTTATTTTCTTTTCTTCTGATAAGGTCTACGCCGCCGAGTATATTTGACCACTGATCGTTTCCGCCTAACTGCATAACGCATCCGTAACGCTTATTCAGTTCAAGGAAGTCATAACTCTGCATTATCATGTAGTTAAACTCGAGGAATGAAAGACCTTTTTCCATTCTTGTCTTGAAACATTCAGCCGTAAGCATTTTATTTACCGAGAATACGGAACCGATTTCTCTTAAAAATTCGATGTAATTAAGATTTCTGAGCCAATCTCCGTTGTTTACTATTATCGCTTTGTCATCGGAAAAATCAATGAACCTCGAAAGCTGTTTTTTGAAACAGTTGACGTTATGGTCTATTTCATCAACTGTCATCATTCTTCTCATATCTGTCTTTCCCGTAGGATCGCCGACCATACCGGTACCGCCGCCCATAAGGCATATAGGACGGTGTCCGCATCTCTGCATGTGGCTCATTGCCATAACTGTGAGAAAGTGTCCTACATGAAGGCTGTCGGCAGTAGGGTCAAAACCTATATAAAAAGTTATCTTCTCATTTTTAAATAACTGTTCGATTTCTTCGGGATGAGTCATCTGCTCGATGAACCCACGTTCTTTTAATACTTCAAAAGCATTTTCCATCGTTTACACTCCTTTATGTTTAATAAAAAATTTTTAGTAATAAAAAAGAGTTCTCTTCCGAAAAGGACGAGAACTCGTTCGTGGTACCACCTTAATTTGCGTCAATCAACGCCTTTATATGCTGTAACGGGCATAAACCGTGGTTTTCCAAGGCTCTTGAGATGTAGGTCATCTGTTACCGTGCTGTATGCTCGCACCAAACGCATACTCTCTGCTGATTGTAACCGGTAAAGACTGAAATTTGTCTCCGTCATTGCCAAATATGAAACTGGGGTTATTCTAACATAGTTCTATTTATAAATCAAGTATAAAAAATGTCTGTTTTAAAAAACAATTTTTTTCAAATTAGTCAGCATTGGTTATATTCTCGGATATTTTAACAATAAGTTCGCAGGCTTTTATCATGGAATTTAACGGAATAAATTCATAAGGTCCATGGAAATTATGGCCTCCGGCAAAAATATTAGGGCATGGCAGACCCATAAAAGAAAGTCTGGCTCCGTCTGTGCCGCCGCGTATGGGTTGGATTTTCGGAACGATGCCGCAGTCCATCATTGATTTTTCTGCCAGTTTTATTATATCCATATTTTTTTCTATTATTTCACGCATGTTTCTGTATTGCTCTCTTATTTCACATGACGCAATATTTCCGTACTTTGAATTTATTATATCGGTTACGGATTTGATTTTTTTGTTTCTTGCATTGAAGCCTTCGTTATCGAAATCCCTTATTATATAATACAATTTAGCTTCGGAAACGCCGCCGTTTATACCCGAAAGATGATAAAATCCCTCGTAGCCTTCGGTGTTGGCAGGCGTTTCATCGGGCATGAGAGAAACAAATTCAGCAGCTATTAGAGCGGCATTCTGCATAACACCCTTTGCAGTACCGGGATGTACGCTTTTACCTCTTATTGTGATTTCAGCTGATGAAGCGTTAAAGTTTTCGTATTCAAGTTCACCGAGCTCTCCGCCGTCTATGGTAAAACCGAAATCGGATTTAAGGCTGTTTATATCCAAATAATCCACTCCCTTGCCGATTTCTTCATCAGGTGTGAACAGAATTCTTATATCGCCGTGAATGATATTATTTTTTATAATATATTCCATTGCGGTTATTATTTCGGCTATACCGGCTTTATCATCAGCGCCGAGCAGCGTAGTTCCGTCTGACGATATTATAGTATCGCCGATATAATTTTTGAGAGACGGGAATTCGTCGGGGTTAAGTTCACGGTTTTTAAGTTTTATAATTCCACCATCGTAATTTTCCGTTATTATCGGTCTGATATTGAAGCCGGAAGCATCGGGGCTTGTGTCCATGTGCGCTATAAAACAAACGGACGGAACCTGCTTTGACGTATTTGACGGAAGAAAGGCGCTTACATAACCGTAATTATCAACGCTGACTTCTTTAAGTCCTATTTCTTTACACTCTTCGGCTAGAGCTTCACCGAAAGCCAACTGAAACGGAGAACTGGGAAATGAGTTTGAATTTTCATCTGATGTAGTGCATATATTTACATATTTTAAAAATCTGTTCATAATATTTAACATAGAAACATCCTCCTTTTAATTATATATTGTATTATACCATATACCTTGTATGTGGTAATATGACGTTATTATGATTATACAAGATAATCACCACTATTAACAAAATGAATACTTGGTGTATGAATATAATGATGTGAAAAATATATAAAAATATGGAGGTTATACCAGCTTATTTTACTGCATTATATATGATTATTAGAGTTGATATAAAATTTGCTTGTATTAATTTACAAAAGCCATTATAATAAAAGCCATGAAAGAAAGAGGGTGAAACTCTTTCTGAAGAGTACTTTGACAATTCCATAACATCGGATGAATAAAATCACCTTTGCTGTGAACTGATACTATGTTGTAGGCGGTCTTTTCTTTAATCCTGAAGAAAAGATAAATATATGAACAACAAAATGTTAATATGTTTTGTCGGGGAGCAGAAAGACGTATTGTTGTTCAAGAGAGTTTTTTCATAATATATGCTTTGGGGAAGGCATTTGAAAAAACTGGACGATATAAAGTTTTATTTAAGGAGGAATTATTCATGGATATTATTCTCTCATTGGTACCTATTCTTATAGTTCTTATCGGTATCATTGTGCTCAACAAGCCTTCGAGTATTGTTGCTCCTATTGCGTTTGTAGTTACTTTCCTTATCGGTATGTTCTACTTTGGCGTAGGAATCGATGTTCTCGGAATGGACGCTTGGAAAGGTGTTGTTGCCGGAACAAAAGTTGTTTACATGATCATGGCTGCTTTCTGTATTCTTAACATGCTTCTTGACACAGGAGCTATGGATAAGATTAAAGAACTTATCATCAGCCTTACAGATGACAAACGTAAACACGTTATAATAGTTGCTTTCGGTTTCGGAGCTTTCCTTGAGGGGTGTGCCGGTGCCGGAACACCTGCTGCAGTTTGCGCGCCTTTGCTTATGGGTCTTGGAATAAGCCCTGTATCAGCAGTTCTCGGATCACTTATCGCTAACGGTATCTGGTCATCATGGGGAGCTGCCGGACTTACATGTTCGGGCGGTTTCGAAGCTATGGTTCAGGCAGGAAGAGGAGCTACATATAGCTGGCCTGCACTTGATAATATGTCTGTAACAGAGATATACAATATGCTCTCAATGGCTACAGCAAGAGTTAACGCAGTGGGAGCTTTACTTTGCCCTTGGGTTATCACAGCTGTTTGCTATGGCAAAAAAGGCTTCAAAGGACTTGTTCCTTTCCTTTTAGTTAACAGTGTTGTCGGAGCAGGTGCTATGCTTCTTGTAACACATACAATCGGCTTCGAATTTACATCTATTATTTCAGGTATCATAATAGTTGCAGCAAACTTTATTTACCTCAAGGCTGCTAAACCTGCTACTCCTGCGGAATTCGTAACAGCTCCTCCTGAGACGAAGAGCGACATGCCTGCATGGAAAGCTGTATTTACATACGTACTTCTTCTTATTGCTCTTCCTGTTATGCGTTTCAGCATTGACGGAACATGGCTCTTCAAGAGAGGTTTCGCAGTATGGATCGGTACTACAATTCTCGGCGTATGCTTTATCGGCTCTATTGTGCTCGGTTATACAAAGAATTTCCATAAGTGTGTGGCAGTTTCATTCAAGAGCGTTATCGGCGCCCTTATAGCTATGGCATTCCTTTCGGGTATGGCAGAGGCTATGAAATCAGCAGGTATGCTTTCAATCCTTGCGAAAGCACTTGCAGACGTTGTAGGAAACGGATACCCTGCAGCGGCAGTATTCATCGGATGTCTTGGATCATTTATGACAGGTACAACACTCGGATCAAATATCATGTTCCATCCTATGCATATTGAAGCAGCTCAGATTCTCGGAATCAGCCCTGCTTACGCAGCAGCTCTTAACTCATCAGGTGGAGCGCTCGGTAACATGATTTGCCCTAACAACGTTATCGCTGTTTGTGCTACTGTTAATTTCCAGAATCAGGAAGGTATTATCATGAGAAAGGTTATTCCTGCTCTTGCAGTACTTATGATTGGTGAAATGATAGCGGCAATGCTCTATGTATTTGTATTCTTCCCCGGATACTATATGTAATATTCGGAGATAAGGAAAGGAGATATTAATATGGCTGACAACGATAAAAGTAAAATGAGTATAGTTCATATACTTCTCTTAATATTCACACTTCTGTGTGCGTTCTATTTCTAATATGAGATAGTTAACCGCTCTGTTAAAAGACAGGGCGGTTTTTTAGTGTGTGTGAAGAACTTTTTATAATGAATATCAATAAATCTTTAGTGCAAATGTAATAAAGTATATAAAGAAAAAAGGGCTTAGAGCCAAGAAAAGTAAAATAAATTTTGAAATCGGTATAGAAATAGGATGAAGGTCAAGAATAATTGTATGTATTGCCGGAAAAGATACTTAAACAACAGTCAATACGGATTGAATTTATAAATAACGCTGAAATAATAATTTTGGTTAAAAGAACATTGACAAAACGATAATATAAATTATATAATGGTATTACCAATTGGTAGAACCATTATATTTTTTGACAGTTCAAAGAATTGTCTAAATAAATGAACATAATGTAAAGTTTAGTTAGCGGTTAAAGTATGATATTTATAGGTTTGGGGATCCGACAAAATCAGGTGCATGTAGAAAGGGGAATTATTATGAGTAAAGAGAGAAAAATCGATAATGTAAAATTCAGACCCATTGACGTAATCCTTTTTATATTTATGCTGTTATGTGCATTCTATTTCTAAATTAAATAAGTTTATTATCAGTAGCTCCGCCTGATTTGGCGGAGTATTTTTTTACCCCGGAACGGCTATAATAAAGGCTGTGTTAAGGCTGTGTGAAAAAAATTACAAGAAAATGAAAAAAAGTGTTGACAAACATAAAAGACTTGTGTATTATATCTATTGTTCACGGCACACGTGAGCGGCAAAACTAAAGAAAATCTGTGGAGAGGTGTCCGAGTGGTTTAAGGAGCTGGTCTTGAAAACCAGTGACTCCGAAAGGGGCCGTGGGTTCGAATCCCACCCTCTCCGCCATTTTTATCATTTTTTCAGTGAGAGCCTTGTGGAGAAGTACCCAAGTGGTTGAAGGGGCTCCCCTGGAAAGGGAGTAGACCGTTAATAGCGGTGCGTGGGTTCAAATCCCACCTTCTCCGCCAAAAAAATAGATAAAAAAGTTCTTGACAAATGCTTGAACATCTGATATTATAATCAAGCTGTCAGCGAGAACAGCAAAAAAGAATTAACAAAGTAACAAAGTGATCCTTGAAAACTGAACAGTT